>ERZ827363.1794-NODE-1794-length-20015-cov-32.292335_pt1 | contig 20015 bp, 10 predicted proteins | sample MGYA00519776_ERZ827363 | MGnify/ENA primary metagenome ERZ827363 (study PRJEB31778, sample SAMEA3449288) | human gut metagenome | biome: human gut; feature: human-associated habitat; material: faeces | place: United Kingdom | collected 2010/2012 ...
CGGACCGTTCGGCTAAGCTGGGGAGACATGATGGATGTGGACGATCTCGATGACGCGACATTGGTTGCGGGGGCACCCCGCAGCGGCAAGACCCGGTTCGCGCTGGACATGCTGGTCGCCGCGATGAAGCGGCATGGCGACGCGTACGCCGTGATGACGGTCTCCGGCAGACAGGTGGCCGACCGGCTCGGCGACACCGTGATCCGCGAACTGTCCGCGATCTCGCAGGCACGCCCCGTCACCACCCTGCCAGCCGTCGCGTTCCGCATCATGACCGCCGTGCGATCGCATGCCGGACAACCCCTGCCGAAACTGCTCAACGGGGCCGAACAGGACGTGGTCATCCGCCGCGTGCTCGCCAAGCATGCCGAACATGCCGAGCACGGCGACGAATGCTCCACCTGCGCGCTATTGCGCACCTACTTCGTGGTCGCCGACTGGTCGGGCATGGTGGTGGACGACGCCACCGACGCCTTCGCCAACCAGCTGCGCGACATGCTTGCCCGCATGAACGAGATCGGCGCGAAACCGGAACTCGAAGACGCGCTGATTTCCCGCGCTGCCGACGAGCACGGCACGCTTGACGAACGACGCGAACGACTGCGCGTGCAATGGCGGCTCGCCTTCGCGCTGCGCGCCGAATACAACCAGGCCATCAACGAGGCATATCCGGACCAATACCGTCTCGACGCCTCGCAGCTCATGATCGACGCCGCGGCCGCCGTGAACGAAGCCAAAACGTCCGACCTGCCGAAACTCGTCATCGTCGACGATTTCCAGGACGCCACACTCGCCGGCTTCGACTTTCTCACCGCATTGCGCAACCGTGGCGTGCGACTGCTGCTCGTCGGCAACCCCGACGAGGCGGTGCAGACGTTCCGCGGATCGTACCCTGAATATTTGTTCAACATGGCGCAATCGCGATTGGGCGCGCGACTGGTACGGCTGGAACCGTCCCATATGGCCGAAGGCACGGACCTGGCCGCGGTGGCGAGCCGCGTGAGCCTGACCATCGCCAGCACGGAATCGACCGACGACGCGCTGGCGAACCGCCCCGGCAAAATGCCGGCCATCGCCATACCGGAGACGCACGACGGCAGTCTTGAAGCCGCGATGTACCGTTCCACCGTCGAAGAACTCGACGACGTGGTGTGGAAAATCAAAACCGAACATCTCGAACACGGCCGCGACTGGAACGACATGGCCGTGATCGCCCACGACAACGCCACCGTGCGCACGTTCGGCGAACGGCTACGCGCCGACGGCGTGCCCGTACGCTATTCGAGCGTGACCCGCCCCCTCAAGGACGAACCGTTCGTGCAGGGCCTGTTCTCCATGATCGAACTGGCCGAACTGAAACGGCAAGGCATCGCCACCTCGTCCATGAACCTCGACACGGCCGGCGCATACGTGCGCTCACGCGTCGCATCAATCATGAACTCGCCGCTGATCACCACCCCCGGCGAACGTCCGGCTCGGCTGTGCGTGGTCGAATCGGCGATGAACGCGCTCGGCTCGCTGGCCACGGTTTTGCATGACGATACAGCCGATCCGACCACGTCCGACACGTCCGGACGCGCGCTGCTGCCACAGCTGATCGACGATTGGAACGATTACGTCGAAACCTTCCACACCGCACGCGTGGCGGCATCGGCGTCGGACACGGAAAACGCTGCCGACATGGGCCTGCCGGCAATCGACACCGACGACCGGCTGATGACGGGAGAGCGTGCCGCTGAGGACGCGGACGAACCATCCTTCGGCATGAACGCGCTGTACATCCTGCTATTGGAAGGCGACACCGACCGCGTGCTCGACGCGATCGCCTCCGTACTGGGCCGCAAAGACCCCCAAGCGCAAGCCTTCGCACGCCTGTGGAAAACGCTTGACGATACCCTGCGGTCGGAGGCACGCCTGACATCCCACGAACCGCAATACATGCTCGACTGTGCATGGCAGGCGTTCGGCAAAGCCGAAATCTGGCAGAAAACGGCGTTGCGCAACAACGCCGAAGGCCGCGCGGCCAACGACCGGCTCGACACCGCGATGCGCCTGTTCAGCTACGCGTCCGGCGGCGAATCGAACGGCGTGACGGCAGCGCACACCATCGACGCGTTCATCGAACAGGTCCGCGCGCTCGCCATCGAAGCCGACTCCCTGGCGCACACCGCGCCGATCGATCAGGCCGTGACGCTCGCCACGCCCGCCGGAGCTGCCGGAAAACATTGGAAACTAGTATTCATGCCTGCGTTCCAACAAGGCCAATGGCCGAACCTCGCGCCGCGCAACACCCTGTTCGGCGGGGAGGAGCTCGCCGACATCATGCTGCATGGACGACTGTCCGACGACATCGTCACTTCCGCAGGCCGCGAAAACGCGCAGCTCGCCGCGGTGCTCGCCTCCGAACAGAAAAGCCTCCTTGTGGCGCTCACCCGCGCCGATGAGCGCGTGACGGTAAGCGCGGTCCTCAACGAAGACCATGTGCCGTCCGACTTCCTCTACGGCTACCTGCCGGAATGGTTCGACCGCGACCGGGATGCCGATGCGGAAACACGCGTGTACACGGCGGTCGGCGAGGCCGGCGAATACGCGGGACTGGAGGCCGACCCGCGTGGCCTGGTCGCCGCCGCGCGAAGCGTGCTGGCCCATGCGCCGGCCGATTCCCCCCAAGCGCGCGATGCCGCGCAAGCCTTGGCGTTGTTGGCATCGCATGGCATCGCCGCCGCGAATCCCGACAATTGGGCGTTCCTTACGGAACATGCGGGAGCCGACGATATGACGGGAATCGACGGCAAGATGGAATCTGACGGAAAAACGGAGCATGCCGACAAGGCGAAGCTTATCGAACAACCGGAATCCATCGAAAAAACGGACGGCCAATCCGACGTGGTCACCCTTTCTCCATCCGCCGTGGACAGTTTGTGGGCGTGCCCGGTGTGCTGGATGCTGGAGAACCGTTTCGCCGGCCCACGCATGGGCAGCGCGGCCACCAGCTTCGGCTCGCTCATCCACGCCGTCGCGCAACAGGCCACCGAAGCCGGCCTCGACCTGCCCCAAAACCACACCGCGGTAAGCGACGAGGACAACATCGACGAAATCGCCCAATGGATGATCAGCCGATACAAGACCCTACGTGGCGACCTCAACGCCATCGACGACCCCGAGGAACGGTACAAGGCGCTCGGCAAGGACGCGAAAGCATCGGTCGCATTGCGCAACATCGCCACATATTTCGTCAAGTCGAACCGTACGGGATACCCGTCGAACAACACCGAAACCATCACCGTGGGAACATTGGACCATGCCGAAGCGGAACGGCAGTTCGCCGCGCGATTCGACTTCGACGACATCCTCGACGCCTACAACGCCATCGACGGCAACGCTCCGATCTCCCGCGACGAACTCATCGCCATCATGGGCGCGCTCGTCGACGGCTGGCCGGAAACCGGCATGAGCGACCGGCTCACCGTACGCCTGTCGGGCAGAATCGACCGTCTTGAACACCGCCGTACCGCAGACGGCCGCGAACAGGTACGGCTGATCGACTACAAAACCGGCAAAGTGCCGAACGGACGCTCCCTGTTCAGCGACCTGCAGCTCGTCTGCTACCAGCTGGGCCTCGCATTCCCGGAACACGGCGGAAAACGCGGCGCGCAGGCGATCGCAGCCATGCCGGACATCACCCAAAGCGCCCTGTTCCACGTCATGGAATACGCGGCACCCGCGCCACGCAAAGGGCAAGGCGACGAAGCGTACCACCAGCAGGCGCTGTTCGCCGGCGGAAGCATCAACGCGGGCGATTTCATACCCCGCAAATACGTGCCCAAAATGGCCAGCGTCTTCACCAGCGGCCTCGACGACGTCGAACGGCCGGCGCAGGTCAGCGAAGAACATTGGAAGCAACTTCTGGAATCGCGGTCGAAGATGACGGTATGGTCGCTGACCATGATCTCCCGCGTCTTCTATGCGGCCGCGGCGAGCCGGGCCACCCGCATCACCGCGCGTCCGACCGTGGAACACGTCGGATACTGCAGAACGTACGGCAGTGGGGTCTGCCCGGCCTGCCAAGGCGAGCAGAACACCGTATTCGAAAGGACCGTGGCATGAACGGGAGTAACGGTATGAACGGAAGCATGTCAACGAACGGGGCCACAGCAAAGGGCGATGCGATGGGCACTGCGCCGGCCGCCACGCCGAAATTCACCGACAGTCCGGAACAGGCCGCCGTCATCCAAGCCCCCTCATACGAGGACGTGGTCGTGGTGGCGGGCGCCGGCTCCGGCAAAACCTACACCATGACCCGCCGCATCATCACCCTCATCGACCAGGGCATCAGTCCCGAGAAGATTCTGGGCCTGACCTTCACACGCAAAGCCGCCTCCGAACTGCTTTCGCGCGTTTCCGCTGCCGTGACGCGCAACCAGGCCGGACGTGGTACGCGCGTCGCCTTCCTCAAACCGGAAGTCTCCACCTATGACGCGTTCTTCCAAACCATCGTGCGCCAATACGGCCTGCTCGTCGGCTTCGACCAAAACACGCAGCCATTGAGCGAAGCCGGAGCGCTGCAGCTCATCCACACCGTGCTCGACAAGCACATGGACCAGCTCATGGCCTTCGACCAAGGCGGCGACGAACTCGGCAAATTCTCCACCATCGCCGGCAACGTGTTCACCCTATCCAACGCCATCGCAGGAGCCATGATCGGCAGCGACTGCACCAGCTTCGACGAAGCCGTGGAACGCGTGCGCGCATGGGATAAGGCGTTCGTGGCGCAAGTGGCCAAAGCGCTTGAAGACGAGGACGTTCCCGATGACGAGCCGAAAGTGGGCAAGGCTCCGAAACAGAAGAAAAAGGAATCCGACACCGCCTTCGAAGCGCGCAAACGCGAATACCGCGCCCAATGCCACCAACTGTGCGTCCACAACACCGCGAAGTTGGCCGGCACGGCCCGCAAACGCGACCTGCTACTCGACCTCGTGGCCGACTACCACGCCGAAAAACGCGCCCTCAACATGGCCGAATTCAGCGACTTCACCATCGCCGCATTCCAACTCGTCACCCGATTCCCCTCCATCGGAGCCACCTACCGCAAACGCTACACGCACGTGCTGCTTGACGAATACCAAGACACCTCCACCACGCAGGCGGCCCTCCTGACCGCACTGTTCCACGCCGATTCCACCCATCGCAGCGCGGTGAACGCCGTCGGCGACCCCTTCCAATCGATCTACGCATGGCGAGGAGCCAGCCCAGGCGCATTCCGCATGCTGCAACACGACTTCGGCCACGACGTCACCGACAAGCCCTACACGCTGACCGTCACCCGACGTAACTCGCGCATGGTGCTCGAAGCGGCCAACAATCTGACGAAACCATTGCGCCTGCCCGCCAGACGTCGCGGCAGCTCGCTTATGCGCGAAGTGGACGTGCCCCCGCTCGCCAACATCGACAATGCCCCCGAAGGTACGCTCGGCGTGCTCGGCTACGCCACATTCGGCCAGGAAATCGACGCCATCGTACGCTTCGCCAAACAAGCGATCGCACTGCACACGCCAACCGAAAACGAGCTCGCCGACGGAGCCAAAGACAACCGTCCGCACGTGGCGCTCCTGTTCCGCTCCAAAACGCAGATGCCAGCCTACGAGGACGCACTGGAACAAGCCGGCCTCACCACACTCGTCGTCGGCCAGGCCGCACTCCTGGAACGTCCCGAAATCAAAGACATCCTCGCCCTGCTGCACGTCGTATGCGACCACACCGACAGCGCCGCGCTCATGCGGCTGCTCGCCACACCACGATTCGGCCTGTCCGCCGACGATCTGCAGGCGCTCGCCGGCATCGCCGAACGGCTCAACACCGCGCAACGCTACCGCGCGCTCGTGTCGGCCGGCATCGTGGAGGCGGATGCGAATCCGTCCGACGCCGACATCCGCGCCACCGTGCGCGTCTACCGCGACCAAGTGCCCAACGCCGTCTTCCTGATCGACGTGCTGCTGCGCGGCGATCTGCGGCACCTCGTCGACGGCGTATTGAGCCGTACGGGAGCCGCGAGCGTCATCCACGCCGGTCGCGTCATCCAACAGGTGCAGCGCACGGCCGGCCATCCGTTGCCGGAAGTGGTACGCACGGCCATCACCGCGCTCGGACTGGACATCGACCTGCTGCTCGCCGAACGGATGCGGCATCCGGATGCCGGCAATCGTGCCACATCGCATGCCGCTTCGTCACTCGACGCGATGCTGTCTCTGGTGGACACCTACTTGCAGGAAATCGCCGCGCAGGGCACGCCAAGCCTGCGCGCGTTCATCTCGTGGGTGGATTCGCTGCGTGACGCGTCCGACGACAACGCCACCGCACCAGATACCCCCGTCGATGTGGTGCTCATGACCGTGCACCAGTCGAAAGGCCTGGAATGGGACGCCGTGGCCGTGGTCGGCATGCGCGACGGCACCTTCCCGTCCAGTCAAGGCGACCGCCTGAGCGTCAAAACGGACGAAGACCATCCGGGCGGTCGGCGCGACGGCGTATGGGAGCCGCCGGAATACTTCGAAAAAGCCCACACTTGGCTGGAAGACCCGTCCGCGGTGCCGGTTCCGGTGCGCGCCGACGCGGATATCCTGCCACGATTCCCGCACGACGCGCCCATCGGGGGCAATCCCGTGGAATCGCTCGACGGATTGGACGATGCGGAAGTGATCGACGACGAGGTGTTCGGCACCTTGCGAACCATGGCCGTCGACGATATGGAAGGAATGGATCCGGCAAGCCTGTACCTGACGCAACAGGAGGAATACGGCCGCCGACTGCACGCCGACGAACGCCGTCTCGCCTACGTGGCGTTGACGCGCGCCCGCTACGAGGCGCTGCTCGTATACAGCGGATGCAACGAGACGAGCCGCGACTCCCGCCTGGCGGAGGGAAAGAAAAGCGCCGCGCCGTCGAATTTCTGGCTGGAGACGCGCGATTCGATGAACGGAATCGTCACCGCGGTACGCGAACCGGACAACCTGTCCGACGATGTGGACGGCTCCCCGCACACGCTGGGACTTGACCTGCCCGACGGCTATTTCGTAGGCGAACACGCCCGCGATTTCGAGAATGCCGTGGTGGGCGATGCGTGGAACACGCCGCTCGAACCGGTCTCGGACGACCATACTTTGCCTTGGCCGTGCGATCTGAGCGCCGATGTCGCCGACAAGCTGCGTGCCGCGGCCGAACAGGTACGTGCCGTCGAATCCGACGAACCGAATATCGCTGAATCCACGGGAACGCAGGGCGACGTTGCCGATGAATCCGCCACGCCATCGCCGGAAACCGGAAACTCACTGCTGCGTCTCGCCAAACTGCTCGTCGCCGACGAACATCTCATGCCGGAACCGGACGCGGCTGACGCAGGCGAATCGCAGGACGCCTTCGACGAGGCCGTGCGTGCCAAAGGCGAACGTATCCTTGCTGCCGGCCGCCAAAACGTCACCTCGCTGCAAGCGCGCGCCGGCTCCATGGGCGAGCGTGACTCCCGCGCCTACTGGCGTGGTCTGGTCCGTCCGATTCCGCACGTCGCCTCGCCGGCGGCACAGCTCGGCACGCGGTTCCACGCATGGGCTGAGCGTTTCATCATGGCGGATGCGGACGTCGACGGCATCGGCGGTACGGAAGGTGCTGCCGGCATGGCCGCGCAGTCGCGTGCGGAACTGATCGCATTGATAGGTGATACGCAAGTCGACGCGGACAACGGCGGCGTGCAATCGCAGGACGCACCATCGCAGGACGCCCAATTGCGAGACGAACGGAAACTGGCCGCTTGGCAGCGTCGTCTCGTCGCTTCGCCGTGGGCAAAACGACGTCCAGCATGGGCGGAACGCCAGCTCGTCGTCGACATGCCCCAGCTCGGCACCATCGTCAACGGCAAACTCGACGCGGTGTTCTTCGGCGGTCTCGACGAAACGGACGAGACGAAACGCTACACCGTGGTCGATTGGAAAACCGGCGTAAAACCACGCAAACCGGACGAAATCAAGGAGAAGCTCGCACAGCTCGACCTGTACCGCCTGCTGCTCGCGGCGATGGAAGGGGTGCCGTTGGATGCAATCGACGCCTGTCTCTACTATGTGAGTGAGCCTCACGAGGCCGATCGGGAGCTGGATGCCCCCGACAAAACAGAACAAGAGATCCTTGCCGAGTTGAGCTACGGAATTCCGCAGCAATCCGACAACGACTAGTGCCGGTGCGCAATGGCTCCTTGACCGAAGAAAGCGGGGGAGCGGCGCTTTCCGGCCTGCCTGCGGGAGAAACCGCTATGCAGGCAGCGTTGTGGAGGAACGCCGCTACCCTCGTGCAGCATGTGTGGGCGGGCGCACATGCCGGACGCAACGACAGTTAAGGAGTGTTTGATATGGCTGCGAACAGCGCAACCGCAATCCCGAACGCCGGCATGGGTGCCGGAACAAACAACGCATCGGCAATCGTCTTCCGTCCCATCGTCTGGGGCGATCTGGACGCGGTGGTCGACCTGTTCGACCGTACCTGGCCGCAGGATGTGGACAAGGTCGGCGCGGACATGTCGCGGCTGATCTCCCGATATTTCGTGCTGCACTACCTGCTGCCGACCACGTTCGCCAACGGCGCGTTCGCCGCCGACGGCACACTCGCGGGCGTCACGTTCATCCGCGTCGCCGGCGAGGCGCCGCAGCTCGACGAAATCGAAGTCGGCGAGGAAATGAAGGCCTTGGAACGCCGCATCGACGCCGATCCGGAGGCCGCCAAGCATATGGCGGCGCTGAAATCCGGCTTCTCGGTGGAACTCGATCTGGAACGCGAAGGGCGCGCCAACGAAACCACCATGGGCGAGCTGGAACTGTTCATCGTCAACCCCGACGTGCGCGGCCACGGTGTGGGCGGGCAGCTTTGGAGACGCATGCAGGAGCATTTCGCCGCATGGGACGTGCCCGCGTTCTACCTGCACACCGATTCCGACTGCGACGTGAGCTTCTACGACCACAAGGGGTTGGACTGCATCGCGCACCGCACGGCAAGCGAGACGGTCGCCCGGCTCGGCGGCAGCGCCGACGGCGAAGTGCCGCCACTGTTCGACGACATGTTCATCTACCGGGGAAAGGTGACGGCGTGACGAGCGCGAAACCGCAATCGCAATCGCACGAACCGCACGAATCGCAGAAAACGCAATCGCCATACGCGCAGCTTTTCCGCATTCCCGGCACGAAGGCGTTCTGCGTGTCCGGAGCCATCGCGCGACTGCCGATGTCCATGATGGGCCTCGGTATCGTGCTCGCGCTCAACCACATGTACGACAATTGGACGATCGCCGGCGTGATGAGCGCCGCGTACGTGCTCGCCACCGCCGCGGTCACGCCGCTGTACGCGCGCCTGTTCGACCGGTTCGGCCAGCGCAAGGTCGGTCCGGTGATCCTGACGGTGCAGGTCATCGTCATGCTGGGCTTCGCGTTCGCCGCACTGATGCGCGTGCCGATTCCGCTGCTGTTCGTACTGGCTGTGGTCATGGGTATGACGCAGTTCGCGTTCGGCGCGCTCGTACGTACCCGTTGGGCGTATGTGCTCGACCGCGCCGGCAAGGGGGAGCTGCTCAACACCGCGTACGCGCTCGAATCCGCCATCGACGAAATCGTATTCATCTTCGGACCGATTCTGGCGGCGTTCCTGGCCGCGTCCGTGCACCCCGTATCGCAGCTGTTCGTGCCGACCATCGCCTGCGCGGTCGGCGGTGCCGTGTTTTTCGCGCTGCGCGACACGCAGCCACCGGTATTGCGCGAAATCACGATCGTCGCGGCCGATGCCGACGATGCGGACGTGCGATTGGCGGCCGCTGGTGCCGCTGCGAACGGTACTGCTGGTACCGCTGCTTCCGCGAATCGTTTCGACCTCGACCGGCTCAAGACGGACGGCCGCGACCGCAACAAGCGCAATGTGCTCACCTATGCGGGCGTGCTGCCGCTCCTCGCCGTGTTCATCGTGTTCAACATGGCGTTCACCGCGTTCGACACGTCCATGACCGCCGTCATGAAATCGCTGCACCTCGACTCCGTGCTGGGCGTGCAGCTGGCCATGCTGGCCGTCGGCTCCTGCATGGGCGCGCTGGTCTTCGGCTCGCGCGAGCTCAAAGGCTCCCGTTGGCGTCACATGATCATGTTCCTCGCGTTGATGACCGTCGGCTTCGTGGTGATCCACCTGTGCCAGGGCAACCTGATCGTGATGGGACTGGTGGAGATCCTCACCGGCCTGACCATTTCGCCGGTGTTCGCCTCCGGCAACCTCGTCGTCAAGGAGACCGTGCCCGAGGAATCGCTCACCGAAGGCCTGTCCTGGGTGAGCACCGCCGGCACGATGGGCGCGTCGTTCGGCTCCATGATCACCGGCATCGTGCTCGACCATTTCAATCCAAGCGCGGGATTGAGCCTGCCCGCCGTGTTCGTGGGCTGTTCGATTCCGTTCGCGCTGATCGGCTGGCTGCTGGCGCGTCGCCGCGGCTGACCGACGTTCGATCGTCAAGCGTCATAGCCGCCTGCCTCCGCGTCGAAGCGTCTCTTTAGATTCGTAAGTGGAACACGTTATGGACGTGGGCGCGTGATTCAAAAACATGTGTGTGAAAACGCATGCGATTATGCGCGCGGCAAGCGCGCACGGCAAACGTACGACATGCGCAACATGCGCGTCCGCGAAAGCATCAAGGAGCTGCAATGATCAAGGTTTCCGTAGTCGGCGCCAAGGGCCGTATGGGCTCGCATGTGGTCGACGCCGTCGATTCCGCCGCCGACACCGAACTCGCGCTCGCGCTCGACGCAGGCGACGACCTGGCCGCAATTACCCCCGAAAACACCGACGTCGTGGTGGAATTCACCGTGCCGAGCGTGTCGCTGGGCAATGTGCTCGCCCTCGTCAAGCAGGGCGTCGACGTGGTGGTCGGCACCACCGGCTGGACCGAAGAGAAGCTCGACCAGGTGCGCGCCGCGCTCGCCGCGGCCCCGCGTGAGGGCCAGAGCGTGTTCATCGCGCCGAACTTCGCCATTTCCGCGGTGCTCGCCGACCATTTCGCAAAGGTCGCGGCGCCGTATTTCGAATCCGCGGAAGTCATCGAACTGCACCACCCGACCAAGGTGGACGCTCCGTCCGGCACCGCTTTCCACACTGCGCAGGGCATCGCCGAAGCGCGCAAGGCGGCCGGCTTGGGTCCGGTTCCGGACGCCACCGAAACCGATGGCGGCTCCCGCGGCCAGGTGGTGGACGGCATCCACGTGCACGCCGTGCGTCTGCGTGGCCTCAACGCCCATGAGGAGGTGCTGTTTGGCAACTCCGGCGAACAGCTGACCATCCGCGCCGACAGCTTCGACCGCATCTCCTTCATGCCGGGCGTGCTGCTGGCCGTGCGCAAGGTCTCCACCGGAACCTACCCGGGTCTGACCGTCGGCCTCGACCACTTCCTCGACCTGTAACCGTAATTCTTTTTTCAAACTGCCGACGGGTGCATGTGTCTTCCGTCGGCAGTTTTTTTATGGCGGATCTGTTCCGATTATTTGGCAAGGCGTGCGATGGCGGCGCTGACTTCCGCCAGCTTTTCGTCGGCGACGGTACCGCCCTCCGCCGCGGCTTTGGCGACGCAATGGTGCAGATGGTCGTCGAGCAGCAGTAGCGCCACCGACTTCAGCGCGCTGTCCGCTGCGGAAATCTGCGTCAGAATGTCGATGCAGTATTCGCCGTTTTCCGTCATCTGCCGAATGCCGCGCACCTGCCCTTCGATGCGATTCAATCGTGCGATGATCCTCTTCTGGTCGCTTGCGTACCCGTGTTGTGTGGCGTTCATATCGTCCTCCTCGCTGCGCTGAAAATTTTATCTACGGCTGAAGTTTGCTCGTCCCTCTTGCCAATATACCCTATAGGGGTATATTGTGATGGTGTTTGCCGAAATCGAAAGCCAATTACGGACGGAAGGCGGCTGGAATATGCACATCGCAATCGCGCTTATTATGGCGCTGCTCGTCACGGCGGGCGTGCTGTGGTTCTTCTTCGCACCGCGCAAAGCATATCGTGCGCCGTTGCGCGACGGCGTGCAGGAAGCGGTCGTCGAAGTCAAAGGCGGGTATAACCCAGCCGTCATCGAAGCCGAAGCGGGCATGCCGTTGCGGCTGATCTTCGATCGCAAGGAAGACGGCGAATGCTCGTCGCATGTCGTGTTCTCCGATTTCGGGGTCGATCTTGCGTTGCCCGCCTTCCGCACGACCACGCTGACGCTTCATCCCGACCAGCCGGGCGAGTATCCCTTCGCATGCGGTATGAACATGCTGCACGGCACGTTGCGCATACTGCCGGGAAAGCATGCAAGTGTCGGTGCCGCCGCCGGTTCCGCGGTTGGTTCCGTCGGCGCCAGTATGTCCGATTCCGGCGATTCGGACATTCGCGCGACTGCTGACGGTGCCCACGCATCCGGTTCCGCGGAAACAGGCGTGCAATGCGCGCAAAAAGGCGCCGTCCAAACGTCCGGTTCGGGTGATTCGGGCAAATCGCGCGGATCGGAATCGGAAATTCGCGCCCTCATCACCCGTCTTATCGTGGCGGCCGTCTGCACGATTCCGGTATTCGGCTCCACCATGCTCATGCTGTATCCGATGCCGAACTGGCTGCAGTTCCTGCTGATGCTGCCAATCGTCGGCTATGCGGCATTGCCGATTTTCCGCAGCGGTTTCGCCGCGATCGCCCACCGCTCGCCGGAGATGAACGCGCTCGTCAGCCTTGGTGCGCTGGCCGCATTCGCCTACTCCTGCGTGGTCACCTTCGCACCGAACGTCCTGCCCGAGAACGCGCGCGAACCGTATTTCGAAGCGGTCGGTGTGGTCGTCACGCTTATGCTTGTCGGCCAGCTGCTCGAAGCGCGCGCCCGCAAAGGCACCGGTGAAGCCATGCGCGCATTGGCGGGTCTGCAACCGAAAACCGCCCGCGTGGTGCGAGACGGCAAGGAAACCAGCATCGCCATCGATGACGTGCGCGTCGGCGACATCATCGCCATCCGTCCCGGCGAGCAGCTGCCGGTCGACGGCATCGTCATATCCGGCACCTCCACCGTGGACGAATCGATGATCACCGGCGAAGCCATGCCGGTCGCCAAAACCGAGGGCAGCGAAGTGACGGGTGCCACCATCAACGGTGGTGGCTCGCTGCGGTACCGCGCCACGAAAGTCGGCAAGGACACCGTGCTCGCGCAGATCATCGGCATGGTGGCCGCCGCACAAAGCTCGAAAGCCCCCGTGCAACGATTGGCGGACCGTATCTCCGGCGTTTTCGTGCCGGCCGTGGTACTCATCGCCGTATGGTCGTGCGCGCTGTGGTTCGCGTTCGGCCCCGAGCCGCGTGTCACGCACGCGCTGGTCGCCGCGGTGTCGGTGCTGCTGGTCGCCTGCCCGTGCGCGCTCGGACTGGCGACTCCGTTGTCGGTGACGGTCTCGACTGGCCGCGCGGCCCGTATGGGAGTGCTGGTCCGTTCCGCCGAAGCGTTGGAAACGTGCGGTAAAGTCAATGCCGTCGTATTGGATAAGACCGGCACGATCACCGCCGGCAAACCCACCCTTACCGATGTGCTGCCGTTGGGCGTGTGGCATCGGCGTCCCGATGATTTGCTGACGATTGTCGCCGCCGCCGAACGCGATTCCGAACACCCGCTCGCTGCTGCGATCGTTGCCGCAGCTGCGGAAAAAGCCGACGTCGCGGACGTTGCGGAACTCGCGCAAACCACCGATTTTCAGGCGATTGCCGGCCGTGGCGTCACCGCGCGCGTCACCTTCCGCGGCCTGCCGCACACCGTCGCCGTCGGCAACACCGACCTGATCGACGACCTTGACGTCGACATGCCCGACGTTACGTCCGATACCTCCGAAATTGCCTCCGAGACCATCCACGATACGAACCTCGACGCCATCATCGCCGACATGGAACGCCTGTCGCAGCAAGGCAAAACGCCGATCCTAGCGGCCATCGACGGCCATCTCGCCGGCATCGTCGCCGTCGCCGACGTGCCGAAAGCCGACTCGCGCCAAGCCATCGAACTGCTCCGCAAACGTGGCGTCGAAGCCGTCATGCTCACGGGAGACAATCCGACCACCGCACGCGCCATCGCAAGCCAGGTCGGTATCGACGAACGTCATGTGATCGCCGGCGTGCGGCCGGAACGCAAGGCCGACGAAATCGCAAAACTCCAATCGCAAGGCTATACGGTGGCGATGGTCGGCGACGGCATCAACGACGCGCCCGCCCTCGCCCGAGCCAACGTCGGATTCGCCATCGGCACCGGCACCGACGTGGCCATCCAATCCGCCGACGTGACACTGATGGGCGGATCGCTGATGGGACTCGTGCACGCGCTCGACCTGACGCACGCCGCCATGCGCAACATCGCGCAAAACCTCGGCTTCGCACTCGGCTACAACAGCATCGGCATCGCGATCGCGGCCGGCGTGCTGTATCCGTTCACCGGAACGCTGCTGAATCCGATGATCGCCGGCGCCGCGATGGCGTTCTCGTCGTTGTGCGTGGTGACGAACGCAAGCCGGCTGCGCCTGTTCGATCCGGACGCGGAGGCGGCGAAAAACAAGACGTATCGGGTACGCAAGCCCGATCCGAGCAAAAATAATGGCAACCAGCACAGTCGGAAAGGAACGATCATGGGACTGTTCAGCGATCACAAGGCCAAGAAGGAAGCCGAGAACATGGGCGCGATGGGCGCCGGACACTGCTGCGGCGGTCATGACGGCCACGGCATGGCTTCGAATATGGGCGATTCCGCGGCGAACGTTGCGAAGGATCCGGTTTGCGGCATGAGCGTCGATCCGGCCACCGCGGCCGCGACCCGCGAATACGGCGGCGTCACCTACTACTTCTGCAACCCCGGTTGCGCCGACAAGTTCGCCCAGAACCCGGCCGCCTACCTGGGCTGAGACCTGATTCTCGTCCGTCCCCAATCTGCCGACATCGAATGACATCCGGCCGTCGGCGGGTTGGGGATTTTTGTTGAATGGTTGATTTACGGATTCCGATTCACGGACGAACGATAAGATTCCCCTCCCGCACTCCGGAGAGCGCGTCCCGCCCCGCTACAAACGTGCGCGTGACGACGCCGTTAAGCGTCATGCCATCGCAGGCGCAGATCGGATTGCGGCTTTCCAAAGCGGTAGCATCCACAACAAACCGTTCGTACGGGCGAATAATCGCCAAATCGGCCCGCAATACCGGCGTTATATCGCCACGATCGTCAAGTCCCACAAGCCGTGCGGTGTTGCACGACATCCACCGCACGACGTCGGCCAAACTCAAGCCGCGCCGCATCGCACCCGTCAACACCGCGCGGAATCCGACCTGCAGACTGGAAACGCCACCCCACGCGGTGGCGAGCGTGCCGGCTTTCATATCCGCGCTGGCCGGGGAATGATCGGTGACGACACCATCCAACGTGCCGTCGGCAAGCCCCGCCCATAGCGCGTCCTGCTCATGCAGATCACGAATCGGCGGACAGCATTTGACCGCGGTGGCGTTGTCGGGAATATGGTCGCAATCCAACGTGAGGTAATGCGGACAGGTCTCCGCGCTGACCGGCAGTCCTTCGGCCTTCGCCCGCCGCAGCACGTCCACGCTCAGACCGCTGGACACGTGCAGAATATGCGTGCGGCAGCCGGTGCGTGCCACCAGCCGTACGATCTTGCGCACCGCGTTCGCCTCGCATTCGGCCGGGCGTGACGCCTCGAAACTGCGATAGGACGCATCCACGTGCCCGTCATACCGCATCAAATCGTCCGGATCCTCCGCATGGCAGACAAGCAGCCCGCCGAACGAAGCGATTTCGCGCATCGCGCGTTCCAGTTCCTCATACGACAGCGAACCGTATTCGTCAACGCCGCTGGGGGAGAGGAAGCATTTGAAACCGAACACCCCCGCATCCCATAATTCCCGAAGCCGCCCCAGATTCGACGCGTCCACACCGCCCCAGAAGCCAACCTGCACATACGATTCATGCAATGCGCATGACCGTTTGCTGCGCAACGCCTCGACGGTGAGCGTCGGCGGAACGGAATTGAGCGGCATGTCCAATATGGTGGTCATGCCTCCGGCCGCGGCCGCCCGGGTGGCGCATGCGAAACCCTCCCATGCGGTGCGGCCCGGCTCGTTGATATGCACGTGAGCGTCGACGATGACGGGAATCAGTATTTCGTCGTTACGCAGCTGGATGGTTTCGACCGCGTCGATAGGCGCCCGTCCGTTCGCGCCGGGACCGTTCGAATCAGACGCGACCGATGCGATACGCCCGTCCCGTACGACGACGGTACCGTATGTTTCGACGCCATGCGTCAGTATGGTGCCGTGGATGGCCAAATCCGCACGCGGACGGTCGTGCTCGAAATCGTTGCCGAAGTCGTTCCCGTATCCCTGTTCAAAATCGCGCCCGTAATCATGGCCGTGACCATCCACGCCTGTTCCATCCATGCCATGCGCCTCCTCGCGTGATGACTTTGGTTGGGCTCGACGCCCTTCCTGCTTCAAGACTACGCGATGCCGCGTTCAACAGTGTTCGCAACAGTCGGGGATTTTGTTGCCGCGTTAGTCGCCCATTTCGCTGGTTTGGCACCGTTTCTTCTATGCCGAATCCGCCCGATATGCGATGTTGATTGTGTGGGGTAAGCTGTTTTTGCCATGGTCGGTCATCTCCTGATGGTGGGTCGCGTTGCCAAGAGGCGCCGCCATTGCCTGTGATGGATGCATTTCAGTGCTTACGGCATCTGAAATTCTTCATTCGTCGTAACAGTTGTCGGTGGCCAAACCTGGTGAAACCCGGAAAGCAAGGGGTAGCATCGTCAGGAGAGCGGATGCGCCGCGTGAGAATGTACTGCAGGGAAGGGCGATGAGCGTGACTTCTGGAATTATGCTTTCAGACAATATGGGGGCTTCGAAGGACGCCATGGACGAGGAAGGCAATGCTGCCGCGGACCTCGGCTTGGTGGCGCGCATCCGGGAATCCTTCGATTCGCTGACTGCGACGGAACGTGAGGCTGCGCAGTTCATTCTGGGTCATCTGACCGACGTGCTGGTCTGCAATTCCGTGGAATTGTCGCAGTTGAGCGGCATCTCGCAGCCGACGCTCAGCCGCCTGTACCGCAAGCTCGGCTATGCGAACGCGGGCGAATTCAGACGTGACGTGCGTCGCGTCCATCGTCCTGGCTCTCCGGAGCTTTCACGGCACACCCAGTGCGACGATTTGGTCGCCGACCATCTGCGCCGTGACGAGGAAAGCCTGAAACGCACGTTTGAAGGCATCGACCGCGCGCAACTGTCATCCGCATGCCAAGCCATGGCCACGGCCCCGCATGTGGCGGTGGTCGGGTACCGCAGCAGCTATCCCGTGGCGCTGCACATGCGCGAACAGCTGATGCGGCTACGCGGAAACGTTGATATTCTGCCGAATCCAGGCCAGTCCATAGCCGAAGATCTGGTTGATTATGCGGCAGGCGACGTAATCGTCATCATCGGCGTGGGCCGGCGTCTTCCCTTCTTCTCGCGGCTCATCGACGTGATGCTTGAGCGCGGCCTGACCGTGGTGGTGATTGGCGACATTTCGGCGCGCAACGCCGTCATCGGCCGTAACGTCGCCTTCTTCAAAGTGGTGCTGAACTCCCACGTGCTGACGAGCTTCACCGCGGCGTTCGCCCTGATCGCCCTGATGGTGGACGAAGTCGGAAAATGCCTCGTCGATACCGAAGACGAGGTGCACGCGCGTATCGAAGGCATCAACGATTGCTTCGATGCGCTCAATGAGCTTGAAGATTGATAGGGAAAATCTAGGCGCGGCACGTCCCGTTGGAACGGCGGTAAACGGAAGTGGAAGCGGGAATGGGAACGGAATGAATTCAAAACGAAACATGCTGGCGTACGACCGGTCCTCCACCGGATTGTGGGTGGCTTTGATCTTCCTCGTATCGCTGAATCTGCGGCCCGCCATCGCCGCCGTCGGGCCGGTCCTCGCCCAAATGGGAACCGACCTTGCGTGGGGTGAGGGCGTGCAGGGCGTATTGACGGCGATTCCGCTGATCGCCTTCGCCGCGGTCAGCCCGCTGGTCACGTTCCTTGCACGCCGCATCGGCATCGACATGTCGATTCTGCTGGCCCTGCTGTGCATCGCGGCGGGCGATTTCGCCCGCTCGTTCGGCGGTGGCGTCGGCATCTGGCTGGGCACGGTGGTGTTCGCCTCCGCCATCGCCGTCGGCAACGTTCTTGTGCCGGTGATCGCGAAACGCGACTATGCCGGCCATGTCGCGATGGCGACCGGCGTCTACTCCGGTTGCATCACCGCCGGCAGCGCCACAGCCGGATTGCTGTCCGCGCCGCTCGCGCAGATGTGGGGCGGATGGCGCGCGTCGCTCGCCTTCTGGAGCGTGCCGCCGCTGGTTGTCGCCGCGCTGTGGGCGTTGCGTATCCTGCACAATCGCAAAGTCGTTATCGCTTCCGCCGGCGGCACCATCGAAACCAGCGATACTGGCGATATCGATGATATTGGCGATCGCAGCACGACGGCCAACGCACAAAACCCGCATTCCGCACAGCGACCGGCATGTTCCACGCAATCGTCGCATGGCGTGTTCACCCGCGTGCTGCGCCGTCCGATGACGTGGTACGTGACGGCCTTCATGGGACTGCAATCGTCCGCCTTCTACACCATGTCCAACTGGATGCCGTCCATCTCGGCGTCCATCGGCTACGACGCCTCCACCGCCGGCGTGCATCTGTTCATCTTCCAAGGCATCGGCATCCTTTCCGGCTTGGTCATTCCTAAGCTCATGAACGTGCGCGGCAACCAGGTCTGCGCGGCGCTCACCGCCAGCGCTCCCATGCTGATCGCCGGCCTCGGCATGCTGCTGCTGCCGCATCTCATGCCGGTATGGGCGTTCGTCGGCGGCTGCGCGCAAGGCGCGTCCCTGGTGGTGGCGCTCGCATTGATCGCGTTGCGCGGCCGTGACAGCGCCGAAACCGTGGTGCTGTCGGGCGTTGCGCAGTCGTTCGGCTATCTGATCGCGTCGCTCGGCCCGCTTATGTTCGGCGTGCTGGTCCAGGCCACCGGCGGCCACCATGTGCCGCTGATGGTGTTCACGTTCGTCGCTTTCCTGCAGTGCGTCGTCGCGGTCATCGTCGGCAGGCCTTCCAAAATGTGACTTTTCGCATCTCGCGAAATCGAAAGCGTCCGCAGAGGGAAGTACCGTTAGCCGTATGACAAGCCCTAAGACTGACGACGGTACAATGCATCTGCTCGATCCTGCTCCCTTCGGACGTATCCTTCCGGCCATGGTCACCCCCATGAAGGCCGACGGAGCCGTAGATTTCGAAGCCGCGCAACAGCTGGCGAGGCAGCTCGTGGCGGATGGTGCCGACGGTCTTGTGGTCAACGGCACCACCGGCGAATCTCCGACCACCCACATGGAGGAGAAGGTCGAGCTGGTTCAGGCCGTCAAGGAAGTCGTGGACGTGCCGGTCATTTCCGGCGCCGGTTCCAACGACACCGCGCACACCGTGCGCATGGTGGAGCAGACCCAGGAGGCGGGCGCCGACGCGGTGCTCGTGGTCGCCCCGTATTACTCCCGTCCGTCGCAGGAAGGCGTGTTCCGCCACTACAAGGCGGTCAACGATTCCGCGGACAAGCCGATCATCATCTACGATGTGCCGGGCCGTACCGGACTGCACATCCAGCTGGAGACCTACCGCCGTCTGGCCGAGCTCGACCACGTCAAGGCCGTCAAGGACGCCACCGGAGACATCGCCGGCGCGGTACGCAAGCGTATGGAAACCGGCCTGACCTGGTATTCGGGCGATGACGGCCTGTTCCTGCCGTTCCTGTCCGTCGGCGCCGTCGGCATCATCTCCGTGATCGCGCACGCCGCCGCCGGCCCGATGCGTGACCTCGCCAACGCGTTCGATCGTGGCGATATCCACGAAGCGCAGCGCATCTCCGTGCAGCTGGC
>ERZ827363.1803-NODE-1803-length-19915-cov-10.879607_pt1 | contig 19915 bp, 20 predicted proteins | sample MGYA00519776_ERZ827363 | MGnify/ENA primary metagenome ERZ827363 (study PRJEB31778, sample SAMEA3449288) | human gut metagenome | biome: human gut; feature: human-associated habitat; material: faeces | place: United Kingdom | collected 2010/2012 ...
TCCTTCAGATTCCACCTCACGATGGACACCCTTGCCCTTAGCTAGCGGTTCCCACGATCAAGCCCGCAACAGACTTTCACCGTCAAATTGTTCACACATAAAAAAATGACTGTGATTATAAAACACAGTCATTTTTATTATTCACCATCCACAAGTCTCCAAATTCCCATTTTAGGACTTGTAAATAAATCTTTTCTATATTTAAGCACTTTATCAACTTCATAACTTGATTTAACTAATTCTGAATGTATAAGCACTTTTGCTATTTTACCTATTCTCATTTCTTCTTTTTCATTTAACATTTCAACTATTTTTTCTGCTATTAAGTCCATTTCTTCTTTAGTGTATTTCATTATTGTTCTCCTTCATCTTTTAGTCTATTATATCATTTTAATATCTTTTAGTAATTCAAATTTTCTTAAATTAGTCATTTCAATATTTATAGGTGTAATAGATATATATCCATCTTTCACACAAGCTATATCGCTATCTTCATCTTGATCTAATTCCATTAATTTTCCACCAATCCAATAATATTTTTGTCCAAATGGATTTATTTTTTCTACCATTGCATTATCATAATTTCTTTGACCAAGTTTAGTTATTTTACTACCCTTTATTTTTGTATTTGGTATATTAACATTTAAAATACAATCATTTAGTAAATCTAATTTATCTTTTATATTTTCTACAAGATTAACTACATACTTAGATGCATCTTTATATATTTCCCTTTTTACATTTACTTCATCATAAGAAATTGCTATAGATGGTTTATTTAAAATAAATCCCTCTAGAGCAGCAGATACTGTCCCTGAATAAATTACATCTGTTCCTAAATTTGAACCATTGTTTATTCCACTTAAAACTAAATCTATATTAATATCCTTAAATAATCCTTCTATTCCTACTTTTACACAATCTGCTGGTGTTCCTGATATGGCATAAGATTTTATATTTTCTCCCATATCTATTTTATGAACCATTATTGGATTATGAATTGTTATGGCATGACCTGTTGCACTTTTTTGACTTTCTGGGGCTACTACATATACATTAGCTATTTTAGATATTGCTTTAGCCAGTTCTATAATTCCATCTGCATATATTCCATCATCGTTAGTTATTAATATATTCATAAACTTCCTCCTCCACTATATTATTTATATTGCCATAATAATTAAAGCTTATCAATTTTTTTAATAATTTACTATAAATTATTATTTATATTATTTTATTATTATTCAATTTAATAGTTAATATTTTCAATAAATTTTACATTTCCAAATTATTATTGCATAAATAAAATCTAAACCATATTATTTAAATATAAATTTATTTTTTAAAGGGTGTGTTTTTATGAATAAAAATACTATAAGATTATATGCTAGACAAAATGATAAAACCTTAGATTAATTAAATAAAAATGGTGGAATTATTAATAATAGAACTTATATCAAACTTCATTTTGGATATATTTCCAACTTTTTCTTGGAAAGTTATGATTGGTAAATTTAAATGTATGTTTCCCCAATAAGAAAAAATTTATAGAAAGTTGGAAAAGAACTTTTGATGTCGGAGATTTAAATAATTTAGATATTTTCGTTGTTTGTGGCAACCTTTGAGAAATAAAGAAAGAATGGGTAACACATATTGTCTATCTTGGGAGAATTTATTTAAATATGTTAAATTACAATAATTTATGTTATAATTTGAATTATTTCATTTTTATGGAGGTTTTATATAATGTGGATTATTTTTGCATTTGGGTCAGCTTTATTTGCAGGACTAACTTCTATTCTTGCTAAATGTGGTATAAAAAATACTGACTCAAATGTTGCAACAGCCCTTAGAACTATTATTGTTCTAATATTTTCATGGATTATGGTATTTATATCAAAAAGTCAAAGCACACTTTACAATATAAATACAAAAACATTAATTTTTCTTATTTTATCAGGAATAGCAACAGGAGCTTCATGGCTTTGTTATTTTAAAGCATTGCAAATTGGTGATGTCAATAAAGTTACACCCATAGATAAATCTAGCACTATTTTGACAATGCTTATGGCTTTTATTTTTTTAGGAGAGGAAATAACTTTTATTAAAGGTATTTCCATGATTTTAATCGGTATAGGAACTTATCTTATGATTATAAAAAAAGAAAATGTAACAGTTGAAAACAAAAGCAATGCTTGGTTAATTTATGCTTTAGGTTCAGCCATATTTGCCAGCTTAACTTCTATCTTAGGTAAAGTTGGTATTGAAAATATTGATTCTACTTTAGGAACGGCAATTAGAACTATTGTAGTCCTTATAATGGCTTGGATAGTTGTATTTGTATCAAAAAAGCAAAATACAATTAGAGACATTGATAAAAATAGCTGGATTTTCTTATTTTTATCAGGAATAGCCACTGGTGGCTCATGGCTTTGTTATTATAGAGCACTACAAATGGGTCCTGCCAGCATTGTTGTACCTATAGATAAGCTTAGCATTTTAGTAACTATTGTTTTTTCTTACATAGTTTTTAAAGAAAAATTAAATAAAAAATCTGCTTTGGGTCTTTTATTAATTGTTATAGGTACCCTATCACTTTTATTTTAAATAAAATTTATTTATTATCTTTCTCCAATTTCATATCTATAGTTTAATAAATTTTAAGAATAATTTTCTTAAATTTTTAAAAACTATTATTGGAGGTGCAATTATGATAAATTTAACTACTAAAGAAAGAATGTTACTAGAAGATGAAAAATCTCATGAGGAACTTTGCGTATCAAAATACAAAGATTATGCTTCAAAGGCTACTTGCCAAGAGTTAAGTAATTTATTTTCATCTTTATCACAAAAAGAACAGCAACATTTAGATTCAATTAATCAAATTTTAAATGGTACTATTCCAAACGTTAATTCAAATAATCAAAATCAACAAAATAGTATGCAGCAATTACAATCTAATACTAGTAATATGCCAAATTTACAAAATACAGCTATTAAAACTTATAATGAAAATGATAAGATGCTTTGCCAAGATTCCTTATCTACAGAAAAATATGTTTCGTCTACATATAATACGGCAATTTTTGAGTTTTCAAATACTCAAATAAGACAAGTATTAAATCATATTCAAAAAGAAGAACAAGAACATGGCCAAAAAATTTATAACTACATGAATCAACATGGTATGTATAATTAAAATTCTTATCTTAATAAAATGGTATCATCATTATATGCGATGATACCATCTTTATATTTATTAATTATTTTATACTTTTTTCTACTATTGCAAATGTATTCATACATATATCTCCCACATATGCTAAATCTTCTGCTGTAAATGATGAAGAAAAATTATCAGAAAATAATATTTGTGCTGATGGTGAAAATTCATCATCACCTTGCCAAATTATAAATCTAATATACAAGTCTTTCATAAATTCTAAATCATAAGCAATATCTCCATATTCAACTTTTTTCGCTTCTAACTTTTCCATAACATTTTCAAATAAATCTATTTTATTTCCATATTTTCTTGATAGTCTTCCAATACATCTTCCATAAAATTGTCTATAATAAACCTCTCCCCATGGAATATCTCTATATGAAAGAAATTGTCCTTTAAAAGATGTTGGACATGCTTCTAGTAAATAACGAGTAATAAGTATTTTTGCATATTGACTATCTTCTAGCGGATAACATAATCTATCATCATTTTTATGAGTAACTTTGAAATCAGGATAATGTATGTAATAAGTTGAACCCATAAAATAAAATTCAAAAGTTTGACTTTCTATATCATAAAAAATGCCTAGACGATTACTAATAACTGATGGGTCTGCTCCTTTAAATTCCTTTAGGTAATGTTCCCATGGCATACGCTCTTTGCTGTCCTTTGCATAGCTCAAAGAAGCATTTGTATCTTTTATCATTTTATAAATTCCCCCTTTTATAGTAAATATTTTCTGTAGTTATTTATTATTCTAACTCTAATTTATTTCTACAAATAGTGAGTATTTCCTTTAAATTAATTGTAGTTTTCTTATATTCATAAAAAAATCATATGAATATAAACCCATATGACTTAATTTTTTATTTATTTTTTGCTATTCTATTTCTTATTTGTTCCATTCGATTATCTAAATCTGCACTAATATTAGCACATTCAACTAATTCTTTAGCTAGTAATTCAGCTTCTTCTTGTGGTATATCTTTTTTATAACGTAATTTATGTTCTAAGCTTGCCCAAAAATCCATAGCTATTGTTCTTAACTGAACTTCCACCTTCATATTTTTCTTTTCATTTTCTAAGAAGATTGGCACCTCTATAATTAAATGTAAACTTCTATACCCACTCTCTTTTGGATTTTTTATATAGTCTTTTACTTCTATTAAAGTTATATCATCTTGCTTTAATAAACATTCAGCTAGTAAATATATATCTTCTGGAAAAGAACAAATTACTCTGATCCCTGCAATATCATTTATATTTTCTTCTATTGATTGTAGAGAAAAAGGAAGGTCTTTTCGCTTTATTTTTTTTACTATACCTTCTGGTGATTTTAATCTAGTTTTTATTGTTTCTATAGGATTTCTATCATATTGAAGTGAAAATTGTTCATTTAATACTTTAAACTTTGTTTCAACTTCCATAATAGCACAACGATAATAAGACATAAGTTCATTTATAGGCATCATATTACGTTGAAATAAATCTATAACATTTTCATCAATTAACTCTTTAAAAATTCTGTCCCTGATTTGCTCTTTTATCATTAGCAAGTTCTCCCTTCAATACAAAAACTTTCAATTTATTATTTATTTTTATATTTTAGTTTTTTAATAAAAAATTTATTTAATATTCCTAATTATAATATCACAAATCATCATTTTAGCCTATAATATTGTTTAATTACTTATTACCACTGTCTGCCTTGATCATCTGCCATTAAGTTTGATGTTATTTCTGGATAAAAAACAGAATAATGATCCAATATATTGTTGTCAAAAACTAATAATAATTTATAATTTTTAGATATTTTATATCCGATTACTTTTTCCCCTATTGTAGTTTTATTTTCATAATCAACTTTTCCAAAATAACTTTCTACATCACTTATACTAAGACTTTTTAAATTTTCATCATAAGATCTTATTTCAAATATTTGATCGCCTTTATTACAACCAAAAGCAAAATTTTTATTTGAATAATTATAATATATTCCTTTTGCATTTTCCACATAATTGCTTTCAGAATATGTACCATATATTTTTTCAACATCTGAAATGTTGTCACCAAGTTTTATATTGTCACAATAAATATTTCTACCTTCCACGCCTTCTTTTTTTATTTTTTCCATCAAATTAATTTTATCTGTATTACTTGAATTTTTATCTTCTTTATGATTTTCTTCAGTTTCGTTGTTTTTAACTGAGTTATTATTATTTAAATTATTATTCTCATCACTATTATTAGATAACTTATCCTCACTTTGTAAACATCCTGACATGAATAATGTAATTGATAATACAAAAACAATAGATAAAGTTTTCTTTTTCACTTATAACACTCCCTTATTTTTTATTTTTAAATTGTAACAATAAAAGAATATATGGTCAAATAAAAGTATTGTTTATTATTGTCAAAAAAATACCTAAGAAATATTCATTTCTTAGGTATTTTAGGTATATTAATTTTATCTATTTTTCCAAGTTAATATAGGTTTTTTAACTGATCTGGCATCATCTACTCTACTAACAATAGTATTATGAGGAGCTGATGTTAACAACTCTGGATTTTCTTTTCCCTCTTTTGCTATAGTTTTCATAGCATCTATGAATTGATCTAGCATTTCTAAGCTTTCAGTCTCTGTTGGTTCTATCATCATAGCTTCACGAATTATAAGAGGGAAATATACTGTTGGTGGATGATATCCATAATCTAACATTCTTTTTGCTATATCCATTGTATTATATTCTTCATGAGGTCCTCTTAATACAAATTCATGTTTACAAACTTCATCTATTGGTAAATCATAATATTGTTTTAGATTTTCTTTTAAATAATTTGCATTTAATACTGCCATTTGGCTGGCTTTTTTAAGGCCATCTCTACCCATTGTCAATATATAAGCATATGATTTTATCATTACACCAAAGTTACCATAGAAATTTTTAATTTTACCTATAGAATCTTTTCTATCGTAATCCAAATAATAATTATCATCTTTTTTTGATATTACTGGTACTGGTAAAAATTTAGCTAAATCTTTTTTTACTCCTACAGGACCACTTCCAGGACCTCCGCCACCATGAGGTGCTGCAAAAGTTTTGTGTAAATTTAAGTGAACTACATCAAATCCCATATCACCAGCTCTAGTTATTCCCATGATTGCATTAGTATTGGCTCCATCATAATATAAAAGTCCGCCTACTTCATGTACAAGTTTTGCAATTTCTTCTATATTTCTTTCAAATAATCCTAATGTACTTGGATTAGTAAGCATTAAAGCAGCCACTTCATCATTTAATACTTCTTTTAATTTTTCTATATTTACTGCACCATTTTCTGTAGACTGTACTTCCACAATATCAAATCCTGCCATATGAGCACTTGCTGGATTTGTTCCATGGGCTGAATCTGGAACTATAACTTTAGTTCTTTTTAAATCTCCTCTACTTTCATGATATTTTCTAATTATCATAAGTCCTGTAAATTCTCCATGAGCACCTGCAGAAGGTTGTAAAGTTACTTCATCCATTCCTGTAATTTCACATAACATTTTTGATAAGTTGTACATTAATTCTAAAGAGCCTTGAGCAGTTTTTTCACTTTGATATGGATGTATATGAGTAAATTTACTAAAAGCTGCCATATCTTCATCTATTTTAGGATTATATTTCATTGTACAAGAACCTAGTGGATAAAATCCTGTATCTACACCAAAGTTTTTATTTGATAATAAAGTATAGTGTCTAGCTACATCTACTTCACTAAGTTCTGGTAAATCTAAGTCAGTTTTCTTTATCATATTATAATCTAACATTTCATCTATTTTAGTAAATTCTACATCTAACTTCGGAAGGGAATAAGCTTTTCTTCCTTCCTTGGAAATTTCAATTAATAAGCTATTATATTCTTTCATATTTACATTCCCTCCATAATTCCTACTAATTTATTTATTTCATCTGCACTTCTTTTTTCTGTTACACAAATCATAGTACATCCACTTAACTCTGGATAATCCTTACCTAAATCATATCCACCAAGTATTTTATTTTTTAATAATTTATCATTTAACTCTTCTACAGCTACAGGTGATTTCACGACAAATTCATTAAAGAATTTTCCTTTAAATACAGGTTCAAATTTTTCACCTTCGCTTAATTTTCTAGCAGCATAATGGGATTTTTGCATATTTTGCATTGCTACTTCTTCATAACCTTTTTTACCCATAGTTGCCATATAAATTGATGCATTTAAAGCACATAAACCTTGATTTGAACATATATTTGATGTTGCTTTTTCTCTTCTTACATGTTGTTCTCTAGTTTGAAGTGTTAAACAATAACATCTACTTCCATCTTTATCTACTGTTTGACCCACTACTCTTCCTGGCATTTTTCTTATTAATCCTGATTTTATTGCCAAAAATCCCACGTATGGTCCACCATAATTTAATTCATTTCCAAGTACTTGTGCGTCACCTACAGCCACATCTGCTCCCACTTCTCCAGGAGATTTTAATATACTTAAAGTAATTGGATTTACACTTAACACATACATAGCTTTTTTATCACGGGCAATTTCTCCTGCTTTATCTATATCTTCTATCATTCCAAAGAAGTTTGGATTTTGTAATAAAACACATGCTGTATTGTCATCCACTTCTTCTTGTAATTTATTTAAATCAGTAGTACCATTTTCTCTATCATAATCAACTTCTACAACTTGACAATCTTTAAATTGTAAATAAGTTTTCAATATCTTTCTTGTTTCTGGATGAACTGTTCTTGAAACTACTACTTTTTTACGTCTAGTTTTAGATGCTGCTAAAATACATCCTTCTACTGCTGCTGTTGCTCCATCATACATAGATGCATTTGCTATATCCATTTTTGTAATTTCTGCTATCATTGATTGAAATTCAAATATAGCTTGTAAAGTTCCTTGGCTTATTTCTGCTTGATAAGGTGTATATGCTGTGTAAAATTCACTTCTTGATGTGATATGTTTTATAATTGAAGGAACATAATGATCATAAGCCCCTGCTCCCAAGAAACAAGTTAACTCCTCTGTACTAATATTTTTATTAGCTAAATTTTTTATTGCTTCACTTACTTCTATTTCTGATTTTGATTCTTCCAAGTTTAAATTTCTTTTTAATTTTAAATTATCTGGTATATCTGAGAATAAGTCATCTATTGAATTTACTTTACATACTTTAAGCATTCTTTCTTCATCTTCATGAGTTGCCGGTATATATGCATATTGTTTATATTGTTCTTTTACTACTTCTGTTTTTTTGTATTGTTTTTTATAGAAAGGTCTTTTTACTATTACTGCACTTACAAGTTTTTTTCTAACTTTTACTCCTATTTCTGTTCCAACTTTAGCATAGTCACTATCTATAATAGCCATGCCTATAAATTTATCTAAAGTAGGTGATTTAAGTCCTGTAGTAACAAATCCTATAACTTTGTCATCTACTTCTATTTCATAGCCACCTCTTATCATTCCTTTTCCTTGCATTTCAAAAGCTACTAGTTTTCTTTGTTTTTCTTGTGATTTCATTTTAACTAAAGCATCTTTTCCTATAAAATCATCTTTGTTTAATTTTACAAATATATTAAGTCCACCTTCTATTGGAGCTATTTCTTCACTTATTTCATGACCATACAAAGGTAAATTTACTTCTGATCTTAGTGTATCTCTTGCTCCTAATCCTGCTGGCACTATGTCATCTTTTCCAGTTTCTAATATACTATTCCATATTTTTTCTACTGAATTATTTTCACAATAAATTTCAAATCCATCTTCTCCTGTATATCCAGTTCTAGAAACTATACATTTTTCACCACATACTGATACATTATTTTTAAATTTATAAAATTCTATTTCTGATAAATTAGTATCTGTTAATTTAGAAAGTATTTCCTCAGCTTTAGGTCCTTGAATTGCTAATTGGCAAACATAATTAGATATATTATTTATTTCCACATTAAAACTTTCACTTTGTTTTTTTACCCATTCATAATCTTTGTCTATATTACCTGCATTTATTACTAATAAATAATTATTTTCATCTATCATATAAATCAATAAATCATCTACTGTCATACCATTTTCATAGCACATAGGTGAGTATATTATTTCGTCTTTTTTAAGATTTGATATATCATTAGTAATTAAATGTTGTATAAATTTAAAAGCATCTTCTCCTTTAACTTCCAATTCACCCATATGAGAAACATCAAATAATCCTGCACTTTTTCTTACACAGTCATGTTCTTTAGTAGCACTTGTATATTCTAGTGGCATTTCCCATCCTGCAAATTCAAACATTTTCGCATTTAATTTTTTATGTGTCGAAAATAATTTAGTTCTTTTTAATTCCATTGCATCAATCATCTCTATACTCCCCCAAATATATTTTTATTATCACTTTTCTATTATTTGCTCATATAAAGTTTTCTACTTTTACACTAAAACAGAGGATATGCAAGCACAATAAGTAGTGCCACATATCCTCTGTTTTTTTACCTGAAAGTTTTGTGAGATAGCCTCATTTGCTTCTTCGGTGACTTTCACATATATATGAGCAAGTCTTTCCAGAGTCCCATCAATTTACGATATCTTTGCCTGAAAGTTTCTTTAAAAATTTAATGGCTATTTTTAAATTACTTCTTCGGCCTTTTTACATAAGTAAAAATGTCTCTCGTAAACCTCCCTTGGATTTATTTAATTCTAAAATCATTGTATGAAAATTTGCTACACTTATCAATCATTTTATTTAAATATATTATTTTTTTATTATATATATATCACATATTAATAAAAAAAATCTATAAAGTAAGTAAAATATTTTTGATATGAAAAAAGATGAACTTTACAAAAGTTCATCTTTTTTAGTGACCCATCTGGGACTCGAACCCAGGACCCCCTGATTAAGAGTCAGGTGCTCTACCAACTAAGCTAATGAGCCATATATTTAATTACAAGTTAATTGTATATTAAGCAATAACAAAAATCTACTATTTTTTTAATACTTTATTATTATTTTTTTCTATAAGTAAGCTTGATTTATATGACATTTTTATACATATTAATACATTATATATAATTATTTCGTACTTTAATTTTACCTTATTAATTATTTCCCATTTTTTATTATATAATACATATATTAACCAAAAAGCTCTCACCTTTTAAAGATAAGAGCTTTTCTACTTTATTATTAATTTATTCTTATAAACTTTTTATAAATTCATTGTATTCTTCTTCTGTTTTTGGAACTGATATTTTACCAGCTTTTAATTCTTCTATTTTTTCGTTTACAAAATCTAATACATCTTGTGGTACTAAATTAGAAGTAGTATCTGCTATACCTATTCCATTTTGCTCTAAACCGTATGTTGTTGATGTTCCACCTTGGAATTTACCTTCAACAAGTTCTTTTACTGTTTCATACATACCAACATCAACCCTTTTTATAGCTGAAGTTAATATATTTTGTGGAGCTAAATCACTTTGGTCTCTATCTACACCTATTCCATATTTATTAGCTTCTTTTATTGCTTCCATACTACCTGTTCCAACATCTCCAGCTGCTGTAAATACTACGTCTGCACCTTTAGATATCATTTGGTTAGTTATAGCTTTACCTTTTGCTTGATCATTGAAAGAGTTAGCATATTGTGCTTGTATTTCACAGTTTGCATCTGCAGCTTTTACACCTGCCATATATCCATATTTAAAAGTATTTATAACTGGTATATCTAATCCACCTATAAATCCTACATTTTTAGTTTCACTCATTTTTCCAGCTATTAATCCTACTAAGTAAGATGCTTGTTCTGATTCAAATAAAACTGATTTTACATTTGATGGTATTTCATCATAAGTTTCATCTATTATTGCAAATTTTTGATCTGGATAGTTTTTTGCAGCTTCTTTTATAGTATCTGATAATTTTGAACCTACACCTATTATTAAATCAACTTCTTCATCAGCTAAAGTTTCAACATTTGTTGCATAATCTGAGTCTTGTTTAGACTCTAAGTATTTTATTTCTATACCTAATTCTTTTTTAGCTCTTTCAAGACCTTCCCAAGCACTTTGATTGTATGATTGGTCATTTATACCAGCAACATCTGATACCATTGCTACTGTTATTTTATCTGCCCCATCAGCTTTACTTTCTGTGTTTGATCCACATCCTGTTAAGAAAGATGCAGTCATTATTCCTGCCATTGCAATTGTTGCTATTTTTTTTAATTTCATTTTTGTACCTCCGATGTCTTAAATGTTTCTTTAATAATGACACTTGTACATTTACATATTAAGTAGAATTCTCTTAAATTAACATAAAAAAATCCTTTTGCCTGCAAGAAAACAAAAGGATGCTAACATACTAATTTTTTATACAACAAAAATATGTAACTATTCTTTTTAGCCTCTCTGGACTAATTTAAAGTATCAATATTTAATTCTTAAAATAGAATAATATAGATTTAATATGTTGTCAATATATTTTTTATTTCAATACATATTTTTTACAAAAAAAGAGCTTTTTATTTTAAGTAAAAGCTCTTTAAATATCATATATTATTGTAATAATTCAAAGTATCCTGACGGATGGAAGAAGTAAATATTGCCATTATCTTTGTCAACTAAATAAGCCATATCTGTATCCACATTTGGTAAGAATACATATCCTCTTATCCCTTTTTCTTTTATTGATTCAAAAGTATTTTCATCACCTTGATATGTATAAGTTAAATCAGTTTTTTCAACCTCATTTAGATATTTATTTAAAACCGCTTCTGCTTGTGATTTACTCATTCTTAAATCTTCTTTTTGTTCAGATGTTTGAAATTTTTCTTCAGTTGTATTTTGTGTATTTTGAACTTTATCTTCAATTATATTTTCTTTGATACTTTCTTCTTTTGCAGTATCTTCTTTTTTATTTTCTTTAATATAAGTTTCTTGTTTATCTATGTCATTTGTTTGTGTTGTTTTATTATTAACTTCATTTATTTTATCTGTTGATTCTATTTTTTCACTTTGAACATTTTGTTCTATTTTAACTGGTTTTACAGTTGTTTCTTTCTCATCTGATTTACTTAATGCATTTGTTATTGGAGTTATTAATAATGCTCCACTTAATAATAATGATACTGCTATAATTCCTTTTTTCATATTCAACACTTCCTCATAATTTATAATATTAGTTCGTTTTTATTTCTTTAAATTTATATTATTATAATATCATTGAAGACTTAAAATATACAGTTACACCCTTGTTACTTTGAATTACAAAATAGTAACACCAATCATTACAGAATGTTACCATATTTGAAAATTATGTAAAAAAGAGTCCCCTTTGGAACTCTTTTTATTAGTTATATATTAATTTTTATAAATTACTTTCAAAACTTTTTATATTTTCTTCTAAGTTTGTAATAATTGACTTGATGCACCCATCTTCAAATGGAGATATTAAATTTCCTGTTTCAACAATTTGTAAAAATGATTGAGTACCACCAACTTTACAAATGTTTAAATAATCTTGCCATCCTTTAGTTCTATTTTCATCCATTTTCTTAAGAAATTGGAATGCACAAATCTCAGCCAATACATAATCTATATAATAAAATGGATCTTTAAATATGTGTCCTTGTTTAAAGAACCAACATCCTTTTTCTAAAGTTTCATTATCTTCATAATCTCTATGTGGTAAATATTTTTTCTCTAAATCTCTCCACACTTTTTTTCTTTCATCTTTACTCATATGAGGATTTTCATAAATTATATGTTGGAATTCATCAACAACAACACCATATGGTAAAAATTTTATAGCAGAACTTAAATGTGCAAATTTGTATTTAGCTGTATCTTCTTTAAAGAACTTATCCATCCAAGGATAAGTTATAAATTCCATACTCATAGAGTGAATTTCACAACTATCTAAAGTTGGGAAATTTATTTCTTGCATATCTATATATCTTGACATATAAAGTTGGAAAGCATGTCCTGCTTCATGAGTTAAAACATCCATATCTTCACTTGTTCCATTGAAGTTTGAGAATATAAATGGAGCTTTATAATCTGGTATATAAGTGCAATATCCACCTGCTGATTTATTATGTTTTGTTTCCAAATCCATAAGTTCATTTTCAAGCATAAAATCAAAGAATCCCTTAGTCTCTTTTGATAATTCTTGATACATTTTTATACCATTTTCTATAATATAATTTGCATCACCTTTTATAGTTGCATTTCCATCTGAAAATTCCACATTTTCATCAACATAAGTTAATTTGTCTAAATTTAATCTTTTTGCTTGTTTTTCATATAATTTATTACAAAGAGGAACAATATATTCTAATATTTGTTTTCTTAAATTAACCACCATATCAGGAGTGTAGTCTGTTCTATCCATTCTTATATAACCAAGTTCCACGAAGTTATTAAAACCTAGTTTTTTAGATATATCATTTCTAATATGTACAAGTTTATCATATATTTCATCAAATTCATCTTCATGTTTTGCAAAATAATCGTAATATGCTTTTGAAGATTTTTCTCTCATATCTCTATCATCTGATAACATATATTTGTACAATCCTGATAAATTTAATTCTTCATCATTAAAATTAATTTTTGCAGATGCTAAAAGTTTTGTATATCTAGACATTAATTTATTTTCTTCTTGAAGATATGGTATTATATCTACTGAGAAAGATTTTAATGAATTTTCACAAATCTTATAAAATTGTTCGCTATATTCATTTTTTATATTTTCCTTAAATTTTGAATTTACAATAGCTTTATAAAAATCTGCATTTAATTTTGTATATAAAGGTCCGTATTCATCCCAGTAATTTTGCTCTTTATCATAAAACTCATCTGCTGTATTTATACTATTTCTTATAGATGCTAATGTGGACATTGTTTCTATATTTTTTCTTACATCATTTAATTCTTTTATATACTTATTTTGTTCTTCATATCCCTTAGCATTATTTATTTGTGATATTAAAGTTAAAAACAATTCCTTTACTTTATCATAATCTGGTCTTTCATATTTATATTCATTAAATTTCATAATTTCCTCCTAAATTTAAAGATAAATATAATTTATCATATGAATTAATATTTTACAAAATCTACATGAAAGAAATTTAATATTAATTTTTTTAACATGTTATCGTGTGATTTTTCTTGCTAAAGTTGCCGTCCACACCCCCATCATAGTTACACCCAAAATCATTTCTAAACAAGATAATAATATGCTATAACCTATGGGAAATATATCTCCATATCCCACACTTGTAAATGTTGCTAAACTAAAATAAAAACAATCAATCATATCTAAATATATTATTTTTCTAGATAAATAAAAAAGTATATTTAAATCATAATGAATTATTCTCTCATTTATACAAAGGCCAAAAAACATATACAAAATAGCAAATATAAATACAATTTCCAAAGATGTTATAAGAGCAAAAGTTGGTCTCTCTCCATAACCACATATATAGTAAAAAATATAAGATTTTATTTTTTCTACTCCCTTTAAATATTTTTGCTCTGCACACTTATATAAGTAAAAATATTCCCCCGCATAATTAAACAGCCTATTTTTTTCAAAAACTGATGAAATGCTTTTATAAGATTTAGATATTTTTTCATAAGTTTTATCATCTTTATTGTTTATTTTCAATTTATCTATAAAAGTATTTTCATCAACTTTACTTAAATACTCATCTTCAAAACTTAAAGCATCTATATTAGCTTCTATAGTTTTCATGGATTTTAAATCACAATCAGTAAAAATAATATTTTTTATGTTGCATTTATTAAAAATTACATTTTTTAGAGATGATAAAATAAATTTAATCATAATAATATGAGTTTCATCAAATATGGCATTTTTTAAATTACTTTTATTAAAAATACAGTTATTAAAAACACAGTTTTTAAAATACGATATAATACTATAATCATATTCAAAATTACAATTTGAAAAATATATATTAGTAAAATTACATTCTATAAAAGTACTACCAATAAAAGTGCAGTTCTCAAATTTTATACGATTAAAATCACAATTAGTAAACTTATTATAATTAAATTTTTTATTTGTAATATTTACATATATAAGCCTAGAGTTTAAATTTTTAATTCCCAAAGTTTTATTATAAACATAAGTAAAATCTTTATTTATATCCTCAATTTCAAATAATTCCTTTTTTTCACCATATATATTATCAATTTGTATATCAAAATTACTTTTATAATCTTCAAGTATTTCTTTTAATTTTTCCTGATTACTATTTATTCTAAAAATCAATTCCTCTTTTATTATTTTCCTATTTTCATCAAAATTATAAATTTGCATTTAATCACCTAATTTTAATTATTTAATATATATATTGATTTTTAATAGGAGAAATCCTTTATTGTTAAATATTTTTATTTTGTAATAATCTAAAAATCAATTTAATATATATTAAGTATAAAATTTTTCTCCTTTATAAAGTTGGAGGGATTATTATGAAAAGAGAAAATAAGATTTTAGAAGATAAGCTACCTAAAAACTGTTGTACTTTTTGTTCCCATTTAAGTTTAGAAGGTCCTGATGAGAACTTTAGATATTATATTAAATGTATAATTAAAAATAGTATTCCAAAACCATCTGATTGTTGTGAGTTTTTTTGTCAAGAACATACTCACTTAACTACTTGTAATTTAGACTATTTATATTTAGATTTTCTTGAAACCTGTCTTAGAATAAAATATGAAGATTATTTAAATTCCTTATACTGGCAACTATTTCGTGAAAATATATTAAAAAAACATAATTACTCTTGTTCCATGTGCAATTCTTGTGAAGATGTAAATGTGTATCATTTAAATAAATTATTAGGACGTGAAAAAGATGAAGATGTAATCGTATTATGTTCTAAATGTTATCCAAAGTACATTTCTTAATTGTATAAAATAGTCCAACTTACATATATTATCTTTAACATAAAATTTGTTAAGGAGGTCTATGAAATTGGATACTAATTTAATATGTTATGCAACAAGGTGTATATATAACAATAGTGATTATTGTTACGCAAATAAAATAAGTATTGATGGAAGACTTGCCGATGATATTGATGATACCTATTGTTCCACATTTAAAGAAAAAGATTATCAACAATTTACTAGTTCCATATGTGGAAATAACAACTTAAGTCCTATTACAACAGAAAATATAAAGTGTGATGCAATAAAATGCAAATTTAATCATAATAATTTTTGTAAATCTAAAACCGTAAAAATAAATAGCGGCAATGCCAGCTGCAATATGTTTATTGAAAAATAAATTTTTATATAAATAATTGAGAGAAGCTAATATTTAGCTTCTCATTTTATTTTTCTTTATCTGTTTCTACACAAGTTGCAATTTGAGCATCCTTATTTCTAAGCAATTTAATACTATCATAAATATTTTTATGAACTAATGTCTTAGAATCCATATGGCTTATTTTAAAACCAATTTCAATTGCATAGCCTAATCCAACTCCACTTATAATTGTTCCAATCCCTACACTACCACCTAATATCCATCCTATAAATAGTACACTTAGTTCTATAATTGTTCTTACTGTTCCCACAGATTTTGATGAACGTTTGTTAATAGCCAACATCAAACCATCCCTAGGGCCGCTACCAAGAGCTGGCTTTAGATATAATACTGTTGCAAGTGCTGCTAAAACTACACCTATTATCATCATAATAATACCTATAAATAAATTATTTGCATAAGGTATGATATTAAGACTTTCAAACATATCTAAAAAAGTTCCTATAAGTAGTACATTACCTAAAGTGGCAAATCCTATACCCTCTCCCAATATTGCATCAATTATTATAATTATTATCCCTACACTTATGGATACTTTTCCCATAGTTAAACCTGTCTTTAATGAAATCCCTTGATGAAGTACATCCCAAGGACTAAGACCTACATTTGCATGTATCATCACCACTATTGCTAGACCATAAACAATAAATCCTAGCAATAATCTTGTTATAACTCTAATAAACTTGTTCATTTATATTCCCCCCTATATTGTAAATCATAGCAAAGAATTTGATTAATAGCTCAATAAATTTAAAACTCTATAAAACACATCCTTTTATAGAAAATATCTATAAAAGGATGTGTTTTATAGAAAAGAACAATAACTAAAAATGTCATAATTCATATATAATTAACGGTAGTCGTTCTATTAATATATGTCAAAATAAGAAAGGAAAGAGAATGATAAAAATTGAAGGCTTAAAAAAAAGTTTTTCAAAAACTGAAGTTTTAAAAGATATAAATTTGGAAATTTCAAAAGGAGAAACAATTGCTATTATTGGCCCATCTGGAACAGGTAAATCTACACTTTTAAGATGCTTAAATTTTTTAGAAAGGCCAGATGCTGGAAAAATTAAAATTGGTGATTGTTCCATAGATGCACAGAAAGTATCTGAAAAAGAGATTAATAATTTAAGAAAAAAAACTGCTATGGTGTTTCAAAATTACAGTTTACTAAAAAATAAAACAGCACTTCAAAATGTAATGGAACCTATGGTGGTTATTCAAAAAATAAAGAAAAATGAAGCAGAAAAAATTGCCCTTTCACTTCTGGAAAAAGTAGGCATGCTTGAAAAAAAAGATGCTTATCCAAGGGAATTATCTGGAGGACAACAGCAAAGGGTGGGAATTGCAAGAGCTATGGCAATTCCAGCAGAATTAATTTTATTCGATGAACCAACTTCTTCTTTAGATCCTGAACTGGTCGGAGAAATTTTAAAATTAATTAGTAATTTATCACATGAGTCTGATACTGCCAAAATCATTGTTACTCATGAAATGAATTTTGCTAAAGAAGTTGCAGATAGAATGATTTTCTTAGAAGATGGTATTGTTGCAATGTCAGGAACACCCAAAGAAGTTTTTAATTGCCAAAATGTCCGTATTCAAAAGTTTATAAATAGTCTTAATAATTTAATGGAGAAAGAATAATGAATTTTAATATTGAATGGTTTTTAAAGTTATTTCCAACGATTTTACCTTATATTCCAGTAACTTTTAGAGTTTCTTTTATTTCTCTGGTTTTAGGAGTCATACTAGCAGCCATAATTGCCATAATAAGATATTACAAAATAAGTATTTTTACACAATGTTTCGGATTCTATATCACATTTTTTAGAGCGACACCTTTAATTGTTCAGTTATTTTTCTTGTATTTTGGACTTCCTTGTGTACTGCCGTTAATGAGAGATATGAGTGCTGAACAAGCAACAATTATAGTACTTGTTCTTAATGCATCTGCATTTTTAGCTGAAACTTTCCGTGCTGCACTTATGTCTGTAGATAAATCACAAATAGAAGCTTGTTATTCTATGGGAATGTCGCGCTATCAGACAATGACTCGTGCAGTAATTCCACAAGCTTTTGTTATTGCACTGCCTAGTATTGTAAATGAATTTATCAGTATTATTAAAGGAACTGCTTTAGGGTTTACAGTAGGACTTCTTGATATTATGGCAATAGCTAAAATGGAAGGAACATTGGATTTACGTTTTTTTGAATCATATCTTTGTGTTATGATTATTTATTTTGTTATTGTAGTAATTATTGCATACTTCCAAAAAATATTAGAAAGAAAAGTTGAAAAATTATATTAAATAAAAAGGGGAAAATAAAATGAAAAAAAATAAAATATCAAAAATATTATCTATGTTACTTGTCTGTGTAGTAACATTAGGTACAACAGCATGTGGAAAAAAATCAGATGCATCTTCTCAAAGCAAAACATATAAAAAAGAAATTTCTAAAATTGTAGTAGCAACTGGCGACAGCTCTGTTCCAAGTAGCTATGTAGAAAACGGAAAACATAAAGGTTTTGAAGTAGACCTTTGGAATGCAATATCAGAAAAAACAGGAATTGAAGTAGAATTTATTATTGGAGAATTTTCTTCATTATTTGGATACCTTGATTCAGGAAAAGCCAATACAGTTGCAAACTTAATTACTGTAACAGAAGAAAGAAAAGAAAAATATGATTTTTCTGAGCCTTATGCATATATTCCACAAAAAATGATTGTAAATGAAAATCTTAAAGATGTTAACAAAATTGATGATCTTGAAGGATTAAAATGTGCCTATGTGGCAGGTTCTAACTCCGGAGACTTATTTAAACAACTTGCAAAAGAAAGAAATTTAAACATTGATTTACAAGTATTTGAATCTGGTGCTCTAATGTTAGAAGCTTTCAATCAAGGAAAAGTAAATGTATTTATTGCTGCTGAAAACGAAGGATTAGCAAGAATTAAATCTGGTACAATTAAAGCACGTATTGCAGATGAAACAATTAACTATGTGGCTGAAGCATATCCTTTCATTAAAGGTGATAAAAATGCACAAGAAATTAATAAAATCGCATCTGATTGTATAAAAGAGTTCCGTAAAGATGGAACTTTAAGTGAGCTTGAGACTAAATGGTATACAAATGATTACAGTAAGGAACAAGTAACAGAGTAATAGTATAAAATCAAGAGCTATATTTTATAAAACTATTGAAAAAAACGAGAACGTAAAATATTTTGTGCTTATGAAAATAAATACTCCTTTATGGCAATGAT
>ERZ827363.1806-NODE-1806-length-19901-cov-4.949410_pt1 | contig 19901 bp, 9 predicted proteins | sample MGYA00519776_ERZ827363 | MGnify/ENA primary metagenome ERZ827363 (study PRJEB31778, sample SAMEA3449288) | human gut metagenome | biome: human gut; feature: human-associated habitat; material: faeces | place: United Kingdom | collected 2010/2012 ...
ACCGCAGCGAAACGACGAACATCGACGTAAAAATCATCAGCAGCAGGAACGACACCAGCACCTCCACAATGGTCTCGCCGCGCTGACTTTGTAAAGTATGTTTCATAGCGGGTCACTCCTGTGTTGTGCCGGTGCTCTGTTTGGCACCGCGGGTGTAGGTGATGGAATCGGGCTGCTGGCTGGTGTCGCAATGGAACGTCAGGCGGTTGTTTTTGATATTATCGTCTTTGATTTCCAATTTATCTTGACCGGCGGCAACAAATGTCAGGGCATCCTCACGGTAATACTCCGTTGTTCCGCCATTTACCGTGTAGTACACCTTGCTTGTTGACTTGTCGCTGCTGCTGTACTTCACTGTGCGGTCATAGGTCCGCGTGAAGGCAAAGCTCTCGCCGTTTTTCGTGACTGTCACCGTAATATCCAGCTGTAAATCGACAATTGCCATGCCTCCACGGCCTTCGCCGCCCTCCCAAGGCGTAATCTCACTAAGCAATGCGCTGGCCGTGTCACTGTTCGCCGTTTGGTTCAGCTTGTCGGCACCGTCGCCCGGGCGGCGGCGCAGTGTTACCGTGATGGCCTCGGCCCCGCCATCAGGCTGGCTGCCTTTCGGTTTCCAGGCGAACTCCTCGGGCTGGGATTCCAAATCATAGATGTCCTTGCCGTAGCTTTGGGAGAACATGAACTGCTCATTGACGAACTTGGCAAAGCTGCTGTCCTTATTGTTCAGCTCCCCTTCCAGCACGTCGGAAAAGCTGGTTGCCAGCTGGTAGGCTTCCTGTTCCAGCAGCTGGCGGTTGGCATTGGCCGTCAGCACGGAGGCCGCATAGACCAGCGCTGCCGACAGCGCCACAAACAGCGCGCCGATGCAGAGGACCAGTATCATCGAAAGTCCCTGCTCCCCGCGCAGAATGCTGCGTGCCCTGCGGTGCATAATGCCACCTTCTTTCCTGAAATAAAATTACGATGCGTCGCTTGTTTCCGTCCGTTTCGGGGGCGCGGTTTTCGCCGCATCCGTCTCATCCGGGGCAGCGGCGGTCTCCGGGGTCGCCATGGGCAGTGCCGCACGGGCCCGCATCAGGACCGGGGGCACGCTTGCGGGGGCGCTTTCCGCCGCCGTGCTTTCTGCGGTCTCGGCGGGCGCGACGCTCTCCGTGGAGTCCATACTCTGGGCATCCTCCGCCGCATCGGCGGTGTTCGTCTCGTTGACGGGGACCTTGACCGAACCGGACGCAACGGTCTTACCGTTGTTATCCGAATGCGCCAGCGTCTGCAGCATCACACTTGCGGTGAACTTTTGCAGAGCGAGCGAGTCGTCCTGCACCTTTTCCTGCAGCTCGGGCAGGGTGATGCGGTAAACAGGCTCGGCGCCGTCCTCCTGCACCAGCTCCAGCATGGGAACCGTCTGTGCCTTGTAGTACAGCGTACCGCCGTCCTTTTCCACCGTGCCGGTGACGTCATAGGGTTGCGATTCCCAGCCGGTCAGATTGTTATCTTTGTCGTACACAGGCTCAACGCTCAGGTCGTACCAGATGCGGGTGACTTCGCCAGCCTCATTTACGTCGTTGGTCGGGTCGATGTTGGTTTTTTTATCACCAATCGTCTTGGTAACGGTCTTGATTTCCCTGCGCTTATGCGTGACATTGCCGTCTATGTCCGTCACGTCCCTGTCGTAGGTCGTCACCGTAATGATGTAGGGCTTTTTGTCCTTGTCCAGCGGCGTGACCGTAAAGCTGTAGCTGTCTGTCAGGTTGCGCACCGTGCCGTCGGTCTGGGTGTACTTGTTCACCGCGGTCCACTCCACCGTAAAGCGGCGCAGCTCCAGCGGAGTCGTACCGCGATTGGTCTTACACTCGGGGTCGTTGTACAGGTTGACTTCCTGCTTGTAAACGGCATTGCCAAGCGCGCGTTCCGGTTCGGCAGCGTCCACGGGGGCGTCCAGCGTGATGGCCGGCAGCTGTGCCGCTTCGGTATCCTGCTGCAGGATATAGAACCAGTTCGACGCTGTCGTGCCGTCGGTGGGCATAACACGCACCGCGGGCAGCAGGTATTGTTTTGCATGGTCGGGCGTCAGCGTAAAGCCGTTGCCGTCGGGCACAAAGGTATAGCTGGCGGTGGTGCCGTCGGCGCTGGCGCTCCCGCCCACCGTGCGGCTGTCCTTCGGGATGACCAGCTCGGCGTCGCCATTGTTCAGCATCTCGTCCAGTTTTTTGGTCAACTCCTGCTGGGCCGTGTACTTGGCCTGTCCGGTGCCTTCGTCCTGCCAAGCCTTGGCCAGATTGGCAATTTCTGTATACTTGTCCGCATCGCTGAAGATATAGCCGGTAAAGTAGACATTGCCCTGTGCGGCTGCGTTCAGCGTCATGTTGAGCTTGAGGTCGTTCAGGAACTTCTCCTGATTCGGGCTGTTGTTGTCAAAAGCGACGTTTTCAACCACAGGCGCATCGGCGCGGCGGACGATGGTCTCGGACTGGCTCAATGCGCCGTCCGGGCCGTCAAAGCAATTGCTACCAGTCTTGCGGCGGGCAACAACGCGGAAGCGCAATGTCTTGCCCTGATACTGCTCCAGATCCAGCGTCAGGCTGCCGACGTTGCCCGTGGTGGGCAGCGTCAGCACAGGTTTGCCGCCGTCATCGACGACGCACAGTTCATAGTGGTCAATGCGCGCGTCGTCGGACGGCGACCATCTGACCGTGTAGAGCAGGGCATCCGCGTTGTCGGTCTCGCCGTTGACGCGGGTGATGGAGCTCGGCGCGCTGATGCCGGGCAGGCGCTGCTTAACGCTGTAATCCGCCACAGCGGACGCGCCGATTTCATCGGTGCCGGCTGCCGCCACACGGGTGACCTCGAGCCGGACCTTGTCATAGCGCCAGCTGTCGCTGCCGTTGGCCAGCATGGTATCCACGTTGACAGGCAGGGTAAAGCTGTTGCCATTTTGTGTCGGCGTCAGGGTGACGCCGTCCTTCAGCGCAATTTGCTCCTGACCGGTCACCTTGCCGTCCGCGTTCGTCAGTAAGCCGTAGAGCTTGATCTGGTAGTCGGGGGCTGCGTCCGCGGCCTTCATGTCGTCCTGTGTCCATTTGAACGTGTAGGTCAGCTGATTGTTGTTATCCACTACGCCGTCCCCAATGGTTTCGGCCAGCGTCGGGGCTTTTAGGACATTCAGGTTCAGCTGCTTGAAGATGATCTGCGGGGTCGTTACCGTGGCCTGTGTAGCCCAACTCGGGTCATCGGTGCGGTTCACGTCGGAGAAGCAGAGCGGCGTCAGATGGGCATAGGTATAGCTGTGCTCGCCCGTGCGGACGATCTCATAGCCGTTCTTCCACCAGATTTCTTTGCCGGTGTCGTTTGTCTCGTTCGCATGGCTGGCGATGGCTGTGGACACTTCCTCCTCCGTGGCATCCCAGCGATACTTCATGTCGCCCTTGCCGCTGGTGACGGGCACCGCGACAACGAGGAAGTCGGTGTAGTTCGTCATGGCATCCGACGGCAGGCTGTTCAGGTTGAAGGTGACGGGAGACTCCGTCACAATGCTTTCCCGCGCGGCCAGCGTGATGTACTGGCCGTTCAAAGATACGCCGTTGACTTCGTCATTGCCCAGATATTTTGCCAGCAGCATGACGCGGTAGGTCGGGCTGCCGTGCTCGCTGCTGTCGCTCTTGACCCCCGGGGTAAAGCTGAACTTCACGGTTGCTTCAAAGCTCTCCGCTGTCTGGCCGGTGTAGGTCACAAACTCCGTGTCGCCGTCCTTGTTCAGCTTGCCCAGCGGCAGACCGTCCTCGTCCTTGCCGGAGTCACCGTTGTGGTCACGCCACTGGGACGGGAGATAGGTCTCTGACTTGTACTGGGCCGAGCGCAGATACTTTGTACTGCTGCTGTTGTCCGGGGTTGCCAACGCCGTAAGCGTCAAAGTGCGTTCCAAATTTTGGGTCAGGCGGATGTACTGCTTGCCATTCTGTGCAAAATAATAATTATACGTTCCATCGGTCAGCTTAACGGTCCATGCCTCGTCTGTCGGGTATTCGGTGTAGTTTTTCAGCACCGCGACAACCTCATACTTGAATTCTCTCGATTTTTCATCCGGCGTCTGGCACTGATTCCAGTCAAAGCCGCCGTTATTCCGCTTTACCAGCCGGAACTCAATCTCCGGTGTCGGCAGGGCGTGCATAAAGGTCTGCACGCCGCTGGTGTTGAAGTTATCAGCCAGACTCGAGTCGTTGTTGGTATTGTAGGGCGTTACACGCACGACGAAGTTACCCGTCCACGCTTTATCAGCCACAAAGGTATAGCTGCGCTGGTAGACGTCAGCAGTCAGGTAGGCGGCCCCGGTGATATTGCCTGCGGCGTCGCAGGGCAGAATTTCAACACGGTAGTAAGCGGCGGGGCTGGCGTTCTTGTCGCTGTCGCTCGGCTCGCCCCACGTCACTTTATAACGGCCATAGACGTTGTTGTCCGCGTCCTGCACCTGGCTGGCCTTGACGTCGATTTTTCCCGGCTTGGCTGGCTTGGTGCTGTCCAGCACGTACTTATAGTAGTTCTGGATGACCTCGTCGGTGATGTCGGTAATATCAACGTCTGATTTGTCCGATTTGTCCGTACTGTTCGCGGCTTCGCCGAATTGCAGCATCACAGTCGCTCTCTGGTTGCCGGGATTGGTATCATTGCCCGCGCCGGTATCATCGAAAATGTAGGCTTTCTTACCGTCGGTCTTGATATAGGCAGAGTTTGGTTTGGCAGGCGAGCCCGCAGATGTACGACCGCTAATCCACCACAGACTGTACGCTGCGCCGTTCCCATCGTCTGCCAAAGTGGGCAGGAACGCAATATAAGGATAGGTTTTGTCATCGACGTTATAGCCTATGTACAGACGATGTGCTTTTACTTTTTCCGAGGACGGGTTCCACGCTGTTTCCTTGTAGGCCGGTTCATAGTTAGGACTATTCCAGTTACTTGTTTTTTCGGCTGGTTTTGTCGTGGTCAGTTTACGGGAATCTTTCTTAAAGAAGCTCTTGCCTGCACTTTCGGAATTTTCAATATAATAGTTGCCGTGGCCGGTGACATTCTCGTTTGCGTTCCGCACATAGGCAATAGGATGCCAACTTGCACCAACCCCAACCGTGGCAAAGCAGTTTGTGACATTAGTTGCTTTATTCGACCCTCTACCGTCGCCGCGGCTGCCGACAATGCCGACTCTTCTGTCATCACTTCCGGCACACGTAAAGTTTGTATTAAGGTTTCGGCAGCGGTCAATATTTACCGTAACGTTGTCAATTCTTCCTCCATTCCACGGGCCGATCCATGCCAGAATGCCGACTGCCTGCGACGCTGCCTTGATTGCGCCGCTATTGACGCAGTCGATGATGTTCAGCGTCATAATATCGGTGGGCTTCTTCATCTCGATTTTACCGATAATGCCCGCGCAGTCATTTGCGCCGTTTGATTTATACCAAATCTGACCGTAGTTACGGCAGGAAAGCACATTTGTGGTGCCGCCGGAAATAGGCTGGTCAATAAAGCCGACAATACCGCCGACTGCACCGTAACCGCTGTTTTTGTCGTTCGTGTTTGTTGTGATTTTGCCAAAATTGAAACATTTCTGCACGGTTCCGCCGTAGTCCAGCCAATAGGCGATCACGCCGCCCACATTGGCCGAGCGGCTGTTGAACACACTGCCGCAGTTGACTACCTTGCTGACAGACCACCGGTCATCGCTGCGGTTCTGCTGCTGGCCAATGACACCGCCCACATGGACAACAACACGATTTTCGCTCTTGTAAATGTTGTCATCGTCTGTATCGTCCTTGTTCTTAGACCTATCAAACACGCGCGTAAACCGGCGCACAGCGGCACAGTTTACCACAGTGTCCAGCACGCTTTTGTCTGTGACGTTGGATTCGTTCTGGCCGACAATACCGCCGACGGTGGATGCCGTTGTCGCATTGTCAGAATAGACAAACCACTGGCCGGTGGCGGAAGTGTCGATTGTACCGCGGAGAGAGTTAAAGCCTGCCAGACCGCCCAGATAACCGGCGGCACAGACAGTCTCGCTGTTGTTGCTGCCGCGCAGGGCGACAAGCAGATCATTGGCGGCAAGGCCGCTTTGACTATAGACATTCCCATAGCCTTGTACAGACACAGTGTCAACACCCATGAGGCCCGCGTAGGTCTTGCCTGTGGTCAGCTCTGCCGCCATGCTGTTGATGCCGGCATTGGCATCTTCCGCACCCAGCCAATTTTTAACCTGTGCAACAAGGGCGGGTGTTGCTTTTTCGTCGCTGACCAGCGCTTTTTTGCTGCCGCTGCCCTTGATAGTGCCGTTGTTGGAGCCCGCGACGCCGCCCACAAAGCCGTAACGCGCCGTGATGATGCTGCCCGCGCCGCTGCTGCGCTCGGTGGCGACATAGCTGTTGGAGATTTCGTCATTGTTGCGGCCCGCAATGCCGCCCACATGGCTGGCACTGGCGAGCTTTTCGTCTGCGGTCTGGGTCGTGGTGATGTTGCTGATACCGCTGACCTGCAGTTTGATGTATTTGACCTCACAGCCGGTGATTGTGTTGTTGTTCAGACCGGCAATGCCGCCCACCGTGCTGCCGGTGCTGCGTGCACCGACGGAGACAAGGCCGTCCGTGTCCGCGTTGCCGCCCATCGTGCCGGAATAGGTGCACTGATCCAGGGTACCGTCGTTCTGGCCTGCGACGCCGCCCAAATTTGTATATTTATCAAGATTTTGTGTAAGGTCCAGCAGAACGTCGGTGCTGCTGACCTTGCCGTCTGCCGTGGTGCGGCCCACCGCGCCGCCCAGCGTGACGGTGTTGGTGCCCGCGCGCAGGCCGTTGTCCAGCGCCAGCGCGCCGTTTCCGACCTGACAGCCGGTGACGGTGCCCTCGTTCATGCCCGCAAGGCCGCCGATGGTGACCGCCGGGGTGCTGAACTGCACGTTGGCGTTTTCCGCCAGCTTCACGTTGCGGATGGTCGCGCCCGCGCGGTTGTACGCCGCAACAGCGCCGATGCTCTCCGACGTGCCGGTGATCGTGCAGTTGCTTACGCTGCTGTTGTTTTCCAGCCCGCTGTCTTGGCCGATGATGCCGAAGTTCGTGGCCGTGACGCCGCCCGCCGTGCCGTTGGCCGCGGTGACGTCGGCCTTGACCTGCACATTCTCAATCAGCGCGTCTTTATTATTATTGCCCGCGATGCCGCCCGCCTCGCCGTTGGTGGCATAGACCTGATTCTGGGCATGGACGCAGGCGCTGATTTTGCCGCCCGCGTCGTTCACGCCCGCAATACCGCCCGCATATTGTGTGCTGGCGCGCACCGAGGCACGGTTCTCCACACGGGTGATTTCGGCACGGTTCGTACCGGCCACACCGCCCGCGTAGTTGGCGGCAGTGACGCTGCCACTGACCGCGCCGGTGGCGTTTTCATCGCCGTAAATGCTGCCCTTATCCGTATTGATACCGGCCACACCACCCGCATAGTCGGTGGCGGTGACACTGCTTTGCAGCTGGCCGGACAGCGAAATGCTGCCGACGTTGGCACCGGCCACGCCGCCCGCATACCGGTTGGCCTCCACCGTGCCAGTGCTGTTGTTCTCTGTGCAGATGATGAGGCCCTTGCGGGTGCTTGCCGCAGCGTTGCCGCCCAGGTTGACGCCCGCAATGCCGCCGACATAGCTGTCGCCGCGCACGGCGCAGCCCTGCGCCGGGTAGGCAGACTGAATAAGACCGCCGTTGACGCCCGCAACGCCGCCCAGATAGGTATACCCGGTTTCACGGTTGCCGAGGGACGCCGCCATGCTGCCGCCGGTGATCGTGCCCTCGTTCCAGCCCGCAAAGCCGCCCGCGGCGCACTTGTGAGCCACTGTGCCGTAGTTTTTGCAGTTTTCCAGCACCGTGTTGGGTGTGGCATAGCCGATGATACCGCCCGCCAGTGCGCCGCGCGCGGTGCCAAAGTCATAGCGGCCATCGGCCAGCGCGTTCAGCGATACGCCGCCTTTAAACGCGCCGTTGTTGGACGGGTTCAGGCCGCCGACGGACAGGGCATTCTGCGTTGCGCCGTTGGTTGCATTTTGAATCGTCAGCTTCGTTTTGGCGTCGTTTGCGCCGACGATGCCGCCGACGTAGATGTCGGCCTGCAGGTTGAGCTCGTTCTGGAAGTTGGCAAGGATGACCTCGTAGTCCGCCGTTTTCACGTCGGTGCTGTCGGTCAGCACGCCGGTGCTCTTGTCAATCTTCGGCAGCAGCGCCGCCAGCGTGACGTCCGCGGGCTTGGCCGCCAGCAGACGGTTGTAGCCGATGATGCCGCCCGCGACGGCGTCGGCCTCGACGCGGCCCGAGGCCACATCTGTGTTAAACGCGCCGCCCGCCACGGTGAAGCCGCCCACCGGCAGGTTGGCGCCGATGACGCCGCCGACAAGCTGCTGACCTGCCACGCGGCTGACCTTCACAGTGGCGGAGGGCAGTTCCGGCGCGCAGTTCAGGCCGATCATACCGCCGACAGCCTTGCCCGCCGCCACGATCTGGCCGCTGATGGTCAGGTGGCCGGAGGTGTTGGAGATCGTCGCATTTTCATCGTTATAACCGGCCACGCCGCCCACGTAGTTGTTGCCGTACAGGATGGCACCCAGCGTCGGGGTGCCGCTCTCATCCCACGTCACAACGCCGTTTTTGCCGTTGCAGCCCGCGATGCCGCCGACGTAGTCGGCGCAGCCGCCCGCGGAGCTGCCCGCGGGGCTGCTCAGCTCCTTTAACAGGTTGATGCGGCGGGTGTCGGTGGCGTTGTCGCCGGACATACGGTTGGCGCAGTTCTGCACGGTGGCTGTGGCAGTCTTGTCTTCACTGCCGCCCCAGTCGGCATCATTGACGCCGATGATGCCGCCGACGTAGGCCGCGTTCTTTCCAAAGGCCGCGACCAGACCCGTATTGGTCATGCCGCTGATTTGGCTGTTGCTGCCGTTGACCGACACGATGCCGCCGACGTAGCGGTTGCCAAAGACGTCACTGCTGTTCGTATCGTTCTTTTGTATGTGTACGCCGCTGCCGGTAAAGCCACCAGCCAGACCGCCCACAAACCGGCTGCCGAGCACGTAGCCCCTGCCGGTCTTGCAGTTGTCCAGCATAATATCCTTGCCGTAGCCGACAAGGCCGCCGACGAAATCACCCTTGAGGGGGCTGGCGTCGGTCAATGTGCCGGTTTTTTTGTCGAAGCCCGCCTTGACCTGCTCCTCGAGCTGGGTCTCGGTCAGGTCGCTGCGGGTCACGCTTTCGCAGCCTTTCAGGGTCACGCCCCTGCCGTAGCCCGCAATGCCGCCGAAGAACTGCCCCAGCACCAGGCTGCGCGCATCGCCCTCGGTATCGCCCTTATAGTTGGCGCCCGCGCTGACCGTGCCGTTGTTCCTCAGGCCCGTCAGGCTCGGCGTGCTGATATTTGCGTCTGTCGTAAACAGGTTGCCGACGATGCCGCCCGTGAAGCCGTTGCCGGTGACAAAGCCGTTGTTGACGATGTTCGTATCACCGTTCGTTTTCATCTGGGCAGCGTCCACCGTGCCGAACACGCCGCCCACGCCGACGCTGCGCCAGAGGGAGTTCTTGTCACCCGGCCCGGCTGCCGCGGCAGCGTAGCGGGCCTTCTCGGCCTGCTGGTCTGGCGTTGTGTCTGTAACGTTTTTCGTGTTCTCGTCCACAAGCAGACCCGCTACCGTCACGTCCGACGCAACGGTCAGATCCTGCATGACGGAATCGGCTTTGGGTATGGCAACGCCGACGAGACCGCCAATGCCGCGCGGCTCGTCTGTATAATAGGTATAGTTTTTGTTATTTACGGTCTTGTGTTCTGCTGTTCGCTCTGTCGCGGTGGTGGAGTCGCCAAACGCCAGCGCCGCGGCCACCAGCGCACTGGTCGAGGAGTTCGTGCCGCGGGTCAGGGCGCAGTTTTCCAGCGTGCCGGTGTTGACGCCGCAGAGTGCGCCGACGGCGCGCACATCGCGCCAGTTCTCGTCGGTGTCCTCCAGCGCCGTGACGAATTTGGTTGCAGTCAGCTTGAGCTGGTTTTCGTCCGGCAGCGCACCGGCGGCGACGGTCTCGGTCTTGACGTTGACCTGAATGTCCGGGTCGCGCAGTGTGATGTAAGAAATGTCGCCCTTGTTCTCGCCGATAAGGCCGACATAGTGGTCGGCCAGCTCGTCCTTCTCTGCCTTGCCGGTTTTTGCAACGGACTTGCTGCTCAATTGCAGATTGAGGATGGGCACACGGGTCGTCTTGTTGTTGGCAAGGCCCGTTGTTTTGCTCCTAAGTTCGATTTTTTCACCCAGCTCCGGGATCGTCGGCCAGGCGACAGGGTCATTGAGGGACGGCACCTTGGCCGCAGGCCATGCGCCCGCGGCGCAGTAGAGCGTGACGCCGCCGCCCGTCCAGTTCAGGCCGGTGCTGTTGCTGGCCTGGGGGGTCAGTGTGTAGGTGCCCTTGTCGTCAATCTTCCAATCCGCAGACCAGCGCAGGTTGTACAGATGGCGGAAATATTTCAGGTCAGCCGTGACCGCCGTGCCGCCCTTGGCCAGCAGGGTGTTTTCCTCGTTCGTCGTTTCCTCTTTGCTGGCTGTGTAGGTGTCGCTGTAGTTTTCCCGCGGCTCGGCGCGCATGGCAATGTAGATGTCCTTCGGGTCGTTCAGCAGGCGGGTGATGCTGTACAGGCTCGTGGCGGCAACGTCAGCGTCGTTCTCACACGCACGCAGCAGCGCCGCGTCCGCCATGGCGTCCAGCGTCAGCACAAAGCTGCCCTTGTTGTAGCTTAACGGGAAGTAGAGTTCTTTCTCGGTTTTCGTCTGATTGCCCGTATTATCATACGTATAAATCGTGACAGGCATCTCTGTGATGACCTGCTTGTTATCATCCGCCGCGCCCGCGGTGTCGCGCTTGATCGTGATGGTAAACAGCGGCTTCGTCTTGCCGGTATCCTTGGCATCGTAGGCCGTGGCCGTGTAGGAGGTGTCCAGATCGCCGAGGCTGGAGTTGCCGCTCCAGCTCAGGGTCAGCGTCTCGCCGTTCGTCAGGCGGGGATTCTTGACCTTCAGCTTCGTCTGCACCAGCTGCACAACGTTGACGCGGTCCTCGGCAGAGTAGTAGCCGACAAGGCTGTCATTGCGGCGGTGGTCATAGCTGCGGTCATAAATATTCGTAGCACCGTCCTGATTGAAGCGGAGCTTATCGGATTTGGTATCGTAAAAGACCGAGTAGACCTGCCCGCTCTGCACGTCGATCTCGACGCAGATCGAGGCATTCAGCAGCGAGGCGTCGTAGATGTAATCGCCCAGCAGCCGCTCCACCAGCGCGTTATGGTTGCCCGCGGCAGCGCCCGTGCGGTCATAGTAGAGCGCGGCCACGTTCTGGTTCAGTTCGGTCTTGGTGCGGCTCACAAGGGTATTGCCGCCCGCGTCGGTCACGGTGACGTCGTTCTGGAAGTGGTCGCCCGTGCTGCCCTCCTCCATGACCTGCCGGCGGAACGCATCCAGCTCCCCCGCCGTCTCCATCCGGGTCAGGGAGATCTGCGCCGTCTGGAACAGCGTGCGGGCGTTGGCCTCGTTCTTTTCAAACCGGGCCAGCCGCGTGTAGGCGATCAGCCCGCCGCCGACCAGCACCGCCAGAATGGCCGTGATAGCCAGAACGACCATCAGCTCCACCAGCGTAAAGCCTTTCTTTTTGTTTTTTATATTTTTATTGTACTGCACCATAGATGCTCCCGTCGTTTCTCCGGTGAAAGGTTACAATAAGACACAATACCAGATTATATATATTGTCATTATACTCGGAATGTGACGTTTTCGCAATAAATCCCGCGAGATTTCAGCAAATTTACACCAAATATAGTGGGTCAGCGGCAGGTTGTGCACGATTTTGCCATAATTTCCGTTATCTTTGAACAAAAAGCAGAGTTTTTTTCGCGAAATTCCTTGCAAATACAGGCCCGGCACGCTATACTAAATAACGTGTTATTATATGGTAGAGGATGTGTAACAATGCTGGCAGCACGACTGGGCGCATGGCTGCGCCATACCGGGGAACGCTGGGCCAAAGCTGCGTTTGCGGAAAAGCTCGCCGTACTGCTGGCGCTGGGCGCTGTCCTGTATACTATTGTGACCGGCGCGGCGGAGCTGCGCTATCAGGCCCGTGCGCGGGAGGCCCTGGCTCAGGTCAAGGCTGCGCGGCTGGCGGCCAGTGCCGTGTCTGCCCAGTGCTACTCCGCCGGGCAGACATTCGCCGACCAGACAAGCGCGGACGGCTTTGCGGACGGCATCGCTGAGGAAATCCGCACGCTGGGCTCACTGCCCGGCACAGTGACGCTTTTGCAGATCGACCCGAACGGCTACACCGTGCAGCGGCTCCTATATCAGGAGAACGGCATGTACGCCATCTATGATGCCGACGGCGGTTACCGCGTTTTCCGCGCGGAGGACCGGCTGCAATACGGCGCGGGGGTGGGCCATGCTGCTGCTTGAGGTTCTGCTGGGACTCATTCGTTTTCTGCTGGGCGCGGCGCTGTTCAGCTTTATGAACGTCGTCGCGTGGCGGCTGCCGCGGGGCATGGACCCGCTGAAGGGCCGCAGCGTATGCCCGCAGTGCGGCCACACGCTGGGTGCGCCGGACTTAGTGCCTGTGTTCAGCTGGTTATTCTTGCGCGGGCGGTGCCGCCACTGCGGTGCGCACATTCCGGCGCGGTACCTGCTGGTGGAGCTTCTGGGCGGCGTGCTGGCGCTGGGCTGCACTTGGCGGTACGGCGCTGCCTACGCCCTGCCGGGCGGGCTGTTCGGCATGAGCTGGGCCGCGCTGCTGGCGCTGGCGGTCTGCGGGATCTTGCTGAGCGTTTCACTCATCGATGCCGAGACGCAGACCATCCCGGATCGGCTGAATCTGGCGCTGGCGGTCTGCGGCGCGGTGAGCGTGCTGCTCTCCCCTGCCGACTGGCTGCCGCACGTCATCGGTGCGCTCTGCGTCAGTGTGCCGATGTTTCTGCTCTGCCTTGTCATCGACGGCGCGTTCGGCGGCGGCGACATCAAGCTGATGGCAGCCGCCGGGCTGTTTCTGGGCTGGCAGAATACGCTGCTGGCGATGTTTTTCGGCATTGTTTTTGGCGGTATGTACGGCATATACCTGCTGGCCGCCAAAAAGGCAGGGAAGAAGGACCACTTCGCCTTCGGCCCGTTTCTGTGTGCGGGCATCGTGATCGCGATGCTGTTTGGCGGACCCGTTTTGGAATGGTACTGCGCGTTTTTGTGATACTCCTTGCCTCCCTCTGCGAGGGGGCCAAGGGAATCAGCCTTTCATCTATTTCTTTCGGAGGAATCTCCCTCATGCCACGTTTTCGTTATACTGCCACCAATGAGAAGGGCAAGACCGTCCGCGGACTGCTTGAGGCCCCCAGCGAGGAGGCGCTCTACGCCAAGCTGCGCAATGACGGCCTGTACATGACCGACGCGCAGGAGGCCCAGAAGGCCCTCGCGACGTTCCGCCCGCTGAAAACCGCCGTGCTGGCGGATTTCTGCCGCAACCTGGGCACCCTGCTGACTGCCGGTGTGCCGCTGGTGCGTGCGTTCCGCATCATGGCGGACGAGCGCACCATCGACGCCCGCCAGAAGGCCCTGTACGAGGCCATCCTGAGCGAGCTGCGCAAGGGCGTGCCGCTGTCCGATGCGATGGAGTCCTGCGCACCTGCGTTCCCCACCCTGCTGCTGGCCATGATCCGCAGCGCCGAGGGCACCGGCAGCATCGACCACGCCTGCGCCCGCATGGCGACCTACTATGAGCGCGAGCACAAGATGAATCAGCAGGTCGGCAACAGCATGATGTACCCCATTATCCTGTCCGTGCTTATCGTCGCCGTTATTGCGATTTTGATGACCTTTGTTCTGCCGCAGTTCAAACCGATGTTTGACCAGATGGAGACCCTGCCGTTCCTGACCCAGCTGCTGTTTGACGTCAGCGACTTTGTCGGTGCCAACTGGCCGGTGCTGCTCGTCGCGGTGGCGCTCATCGTCTTTGGCGGCAAGCTCCTGCTGGCGCAGCCGAAGGTCCGCCGCCAGTGGGACCGCTTCATCCTGCACGCGCCGGTGGTCGGCGTGCTGAACCGCAAGATCTGCACGGCGCGCTTTGCCAGCACGCTGTCCAACCTGTACGGCAGCGGCGTGCCCATCATCACGACCCTGGCCGCGGCACGCGACGCCATCGGCAACCGCTGGATCGAGAGCCAGTTCGGTGACGCGCTGGACAGCATCCGCGCAGGCCACAGCCTGTCGGAGGCGATTGCGGGCATCGACGGTTTTGAAGTGAAGCTCTCCTCCTCCGTCGCTGTCGGCGAGGAGACCGGCAAGCTGGACAGCCTGCTGGCGACCATCAGCGAGACACTCGACTATGAGGCCGAGATGGCGACCAAGCGCCTTGTCACGCTGCTGGAGCCCGTTATGATCGTTGTTATGGGTCTCGTGGTCGGCGGCGTCGTAGCCGCGGTCATCGTGCCCATCTACCAGTCCTACGGCACCATCGGCGCGTCGAGCGGCGCGATTTAAATTCTATTCCGGGAGGCCCACCATGGCACTTCTTACCTCTTTATATCTGTGCAGCCGCACGGTGTATGCCGCCGTCGGCACGCCCACGGGCAGCGGGGCGCGCGTTGTCGCCGCCGCCCAGACCGAGCTGCCCGAGGGCTGCCTGATCAACGGCGTCATCACAAACGAGGCGGACCTGACCGCCGCGCTCAAAGAGTTTTTCACCGCCAACAAGCTGCCGATGAACCGCGTTGCGCTGATTGCAGGCGGCAGCCAGTTCATGCACCACATCCTGACGCTGCCCGCCATGAGCGAGAAAAAGCGGATGGCCGTGCTCTCCCATGAGCTTGCCAGCGGCGGCGCCGAGGTCAAGGCTCCGCTGGATGACTACATGCTGCTCTCCCGCGATGCCAAGACCCGCGTGGATACCGTGCTGGCCACCCGCGTGGAGCAGAGCGTCATTGCCGGGTACGACGCGCTGGCCAAGGCCGTCGGCTTCAAGCTGTACAGCATCGACTTAGGGCTGGCCGCGCCGATCAAGGCCGTGCGCACGATCCCCGATTTGCAGCAGAAAACCTTCGTGCTGCTGCAATTTGACGATGACACGATCTCTGCCTGCCTGTTTGTGCAGGGGCAGTACACCTACTCGACCCGCAGCCGCCTGTTCAACCCGCGCGGCTCAGCGGAGTCCGGCACCGAGATCGCGCAGAAGCTCTCGGGCCTGATCCAGTTCCACACGACCAGCAAGAGCGAGCACCGCATTGAGACTGTCTGCTTTGCCGGCTCCACGGCGGACGACCTTGCGGTCTGCCGCCCGGGCTGTGAGGCGCTGGGCCTGCAGGTGGACCGCTTCCCGGATTCACCCACCGTCAAGCTGCCGTCCGGCACCGCGCTGGCCGATGTGCTCTACGCGGCGGGCAACCTGATCGCACGCTGATTTTTACCTGCAAATACTTGCCCCGGGGGCTTATCATTATGGCTATGAAACAGAACAACTTTTATCTGCGCTGGCAGAAGGCCGCCGGTGCGGCCAAGTCGGAGTCCCGCAGCCAGGGCCTGCGGACACTGGTGCCCGGCCTTGCTGTCGTGGCTGTCTCCATGCTGGGCTGGGGTGTGCTGACGCTGCACACCTCGATGCTGAAAAGCCAGCGGGAGGACATCCTGAACTGGTGCAGCGACAATACCGAGCCATACCGTGCCGCAACGCAGGATTCCGAGTCTGCGGCGCAGTTCCGCTCGCTGACCGACTATTCCGACGGGATGACCGAGCTGCTGAACAGCTACCCCGACGTGACCAGCAGTCTGCTGCACCGGGTCGAGGCTGCCGGCGGGTCCGGCATCACGATCCAGTTCACCGACTACAACGCATCGACGGGCGAGCTGCTCTTTAACGCGAACTCCTCCCAGGTCATCGACATTCCGGCCTACATCCGTTCCCTGCAGAACTGCGGGGTGTTTTCCACCGTCAGCTACACCGGCTACAAGGCCGATGACGACGGCTATTCCATCGATCTGCGCTGTGTGCTGGCAGCGCCGCAGCAGTAAAGGAGGGCGCTATGGAAATTGCACCAATGACAAAGCGCGATAAAATTCTGCTGTACGTCGTTCTGATGCTGGCGTTCGTTGTGCTTTTTGTCCGGTTCCTGCTGATTCCGGGCATTGAGAACCACCAGCAGGCCGACGCCGATCTGCGCGAGGCGCAGGACGCCCAGACCTCCATGCAGGATACGATCATGCTGGCCGGCACCTACGCTGCCGAGAAAAACAACAACTGGGGCGAACTGCAGACCGCCAACGCCAGCTACTACAGCCTGCTGAGCAGTGACGAGCTGGACACGCTGGTGACAAGCCTGGAGCTGAACCACAATTTACAGCCCGACTCGCTGACCATCGGCGAGCCCGTGACCCAGAGCCTTACCTATTATACCGCCAGTGAGAACGCCGGACAGAGCGCTGCCCCCAGCGCAGCCGTGTCCGCCTTTGCCGGTGACGACGACAGCATCACCGCTGACACCGCCGACACGACGGCCCAGGGCAACGCCATTTTGCAGCAGATCTTAGCCTCCGACCTCATCCCGGACTATGACCAGCCGGGCTATTACCGCAGCGTGGCGATCAGCTTCTGCTGCACGGGCGAGGACAGTGATTTTCTTTCGATGCTGGACGACATGGCCGCGAACTACCCGTCCGTACAGCTTGTATCCTTCTCCATCGATACCCGCAGCTTCGCCGACACCGACGGCAGCGCCGTGACGGCCACGGCGTTCAATGTATCCCTGAACGTGATCCTCTGTGACAAAGGAGGCGTACAGCCGTGAAAAACATCCGCCTCGGCGACGTTCTGATCGAGTTCGGCTATATCACGCCCGACCAGCTGAACACCGCCCTTGCCTACCAGAAAGAGCACCGCGACCTGCGCGTCGGCCAGGCTTTGCAGGAGCTTGGCTACGTCAATGAGCGTCAGGTCCTGGAGGCACTGGCCCAGCGCCTGCAGCTTACAATGATCGACATCGAGCACACCAACGTCGATGTGACCGCCGTTGAAAAGGTCCCGCAGGAGCTTGCGCAGAAGTACGATATGCTGCCGATTGCGCAGAGTCCGCGCGCGCTGACGATTGCCGCCAACGACCCGCTGAACTACTACGCCCTTGAGGACATCCGCCAGCTGACCGGCCTCGAACCGGAGATCGTGCTGGCCGAGCTGGAGCCGCTGCGCCGCGCCATCCGCTACTATTACGCCGAGGTCAGCGCCCGCAAGGCGGCCCGCACCGCCAACGACAGCGACATGGCCGCCGCCCAGACCGAGGATCTGGCCATCGACATGACTGCCGAGGGCGGCGACCTCGACGCGCCCATCATCCGTCTGCTGAACAGCCTCGTGCAGCGTGCCGTCACGACGACGGCGTCGGATATTCACATCGAGCCGTTCGAGGGCGAGACGAAGGTCCGTATGCGCATCGACGGCGTCATTATTGACTATGTGACGCTGCAGCGTGCTTTGCACCAGCCGCTGATCGCGCGTATCAAAATCATGTCGAACCTTGACATTGCCGAGCACCGCATCCCGCAGGACGGCCACTTCCGCGCACGCCTCGAGACCGGCCCCGACGTCAACGTCCGTGTTTCGATCCTGCCGACGGTCTTTGGCGAGAAGGCCGTTCTGCGTATTCTGTCCAGCAACACCTACATCAAAAATGCCAGCCATTTCGGCATGAACGACGAGACCTACAAGCGCTTTCTGCCGCTGCTGAACCGCCCGAACGGCATCGTCTACCTGACCGGACCGACAGGCTCCGGCAAAACGACGACGCTGTACATGGTCCTGCAGACGATTGCCGAGCGGCAGGTCAACGTCTCGACGATCGAGGACCCCGTGGAGCGCAACCTGGCCCGCATCAACCAGACGCAGGTCAACAACATTGCCGGCCTGACGTTTGAGAGCGGTCTGCGCGCCCTGCTGCGCCAGGACCCCGACGTCATCATGGTCGGCGAGACGCGCGACGCCGAGACAGCGTCCATCTCGGTGCGTGCGGCCATCACGGGCCACATGGTTTTCTCAACGCTGCACACAAACGACGCACTGTCGTCCATTGTCCGTTTGGAGGATATGGGTGTCGAGCGGTACATGGTCGCAAACTCCGTCGCGGGCCTCGTGGCTCAGCGTCTGATGCGCCGCGTCTGCCCGCACTGCGCCAAGCAGATGCCGGTCACGGCGGAGGAGCGCACCTATTTAGGGCCTGACATCCCGTTTGTGCGCCGCGGCACGGGCTGTACCCAGTGCAACGGCACGGGCTACCGCGGGCGTATCGCCATCCACGAGCTGGTCATCATCAACCGTGAGCTGCGCGAACTGATTTCTGCCGGGGCAACGCAGGCGCAGCTGACCGAGGCCGCCCGCCGCAGCCAGGGCATGACGAGCCTGCGCGAGGCCGCCCTGCAGCTCGTCCGCGAGGGCGAAACCACCCCCGAGGAGCTGCTGAAGATCACGTTCTATGAGGAGTAAACAGGAAAGCAGCAGCTGACCGCAGGGTTCTCTCCCTCCGGCTCGCAGGCTCGCCACCTCCCTCACAGAGGGAGGCAAGGCGACTTGGCCCCCTCTGCGAGGGGGCTGTCGCGAAGCGACTGGGGGAGAGAGCCTTCCGCCACCACCCTCTTTTCTGAAAAACGAGGTACACCATGCAGATCCATGAGCTCACCGCGCTGGCGCGGAACAGCAAGGCCAGCGATATTCATATCTCCGAGGGGCTGCCGCTGATGTTCCGCATCGACGGGCATCTGACGGAGGCACCGGTCCAGCTTTCGGCGGCAGAGACGCGCTCACTGATTTTGAGCCTGATGGACGAGGCCCACCGCGAGGCTATCACATCGGAGCGCATCGACGCAGACTTTGCGCTTGTCGCGCCCGACGGTACCCGCAGCCGTGTGAACGTCTTTTACCAGCAGGGCAGGGCCGCAGCCACACTGCGCCTGCTGAACGACTCCATCCCGACCTTGGAGGAGCTGGCCATGCCGCCCGTTCTGACAAAGCTGGCCGACGAGCCGCGCGGCCTGATCCTGGTCACCGGCCCCACGGGCAGCGGCAAATCCACCACGCTGGCCGCCATGATCGACCACATCAATAAGACGCGCAGCGACCACATCATCACGATTGAGGACCCCATCGAGTACGTCTATCAGGGCCGCTGCTCGCTGATCCACCAGCGCGAGGTCGGCGCCGATGTGCGCAGCTTTGCTTCGGCGCTGCGCAGCGCCCTGCGTGAGGACCCCGACGTCATCCTCGTCGGCGAGATGCGCGACTATGAGACGATTTCCGCTGCCGTCACGGCTGCCGAGACCGGACACCTTGTCATGAGCACCCTGCACACCATCGGCGCGGCGCAGACGATTGACCGCATCATCGACGTCTGCCCTGCCGGTGCGCAGAACCAGATCCGCGGCCAGCTGGCCGCCGTGCTGCGCGGCGTCATCACCCAGCAGCTGCTGCCGCTGGCCGTCGGCAAGGGCCGCTGCGCCGCCACGGAGATTCTGGTGGGCACCGACGCCGTCGCAAACCTGATCCGCGAGGGCAAGTGCTACCAGATCCCGAGCATCCTGCAATCCGGCGCGGCCCTTGGTATGCACAGTCTGAACGCCGACCTGGCCCGCCTTGTCAGCACAGGCCGCATCACCCGCGAGGCCGCTGAGCGCTGCGCCACGAACAAGAGCGACCTGAAAAATTACCTGTAAGCAAAATAAAAAAGGGGTATCTGCCGTTCATGCGACAGATACCCTTCTTTTTTACTGCCCTGTAGGGGCCGAGCATGCCCGGCCCGCAGGCTCGCGCTGCCGCCCCTTTTACGGTTTGCTTTGTAGGGAGGGGGCTTGACCCCTCCGC
>ERZ827363.1819-NODE-1819-length-19790-cov-17.080568_pt1 | contig 19790 bp, 23 predicted proteins | sample MGYA00519776_ERZ827363 | MGnify/ENA primary metagenome ERZ827363 (study PRJEB31778, sample SAMEA3449288) | human gut metagenome | biome: human gut; feature: human-associated habitat; material: faeces | place: United Kingdom | collected 2010/2012 ...
GTTGAAAAAGGAAAAATCTCAATATGGGTATGTTTGTCCATATTTCGAGTAGCAGCAAATTGATGAAGTATATATTAGCTATGTTAGTATCTTTTTTATTAGTAATAGGAATAATTCCTTTTTTAATGAAATTGTCTATTAAATATAATTTTACAGATAAACCAACGAAAAGAAAAATACATAGAGGAGAGATTCCTTTATGTGGTGGAATAGCTATGTTCATAGGATTTTTCACATTATACTTTTTTGTTTTTAGAAATCATCCTTTTGATGAAAAGTATGGAATATTTATCGGAGCTTTAATGATTTTACTTATCGGAATAATAGATGATTATAATAAAAGTATTGGTAAGGAATTTGGAATAACTCCAAGGATGATAGTACAATTATTAGCAGCTATTATAGTATATAAATCTGGTGTATCATTTGAAGGATTTACAAATCCACTAACAGGAATATATATTACATTGCCACCAATAATTCAATTTATTTTGACAATAACATGGATTTTTGGTGTAACTACTGTAATAAACTGGTCTGATGGCATGGATGGCTTAGCTGGTTCTTTATCATTTATATCAACATTGACTTTTGCAGCAACAGCAATAATATTAAATCAACCACCATCATTATATTTTTCACTGATATTAGCAGGAGCAATTTTAGGGTTTCTTGTATATAATAAGTATCCAGCAAAAATATTTATGGGTGACTCAGGTGCAAATTTTTTAGGATTTATCCTGAGCATAATTGCTTTAGATGGTGCTTTTAAACAAGCAACAATTTTAAGTTTAATGTTACCGATTTTAGCTCTTGCAGTTCCTATTTTTGATAATTTATTTGTAGTTTTCAAAAGATTTTCAGAAGGAAAACCTGTATATCAGGCAGATAGAAGTCAGATACATTTTAGGCTGCAAGAAAAAGGATTAAATATAGCTCAAATAGTGACAGTTTTAAGTGGTATAAGCTTAATTTGCAGTATAATTTCCATACTTTTATTAATGGTATAAAATAAAAGTATTTACAAGTAATGGATAATTTTATATAATTTAATAAAAACTTATCAAGAGAGGTGGAGGGACTGGCCCTGTGAAATTCAGCAACCTATTTTTAATTGAAAGTTGATAATTATGGATAAAAGTCCTAAGGGACTTTAATTATCAATTATTCATTGTTAAATATCAATTAAATTTGTGGTGCTAATTCTAACAATTTACTGAAAGATAAGGATGTGTAATGTGCTAATTATGAGCCTAAAGGATATTCTTTAGGTTCTTTTTAAGTATAAAAGGTTATAATAGGGGGCAACAATGAGAATTAATAATTTATTTAATGAGAAAAAATGATATTTTTCTTGGCGGTTTTTCGGCCAAAAGTAACATCTTATATAGAGACAATTTATAAAATGTTAGAAGAGCTTAAAGGAGTAAGTCCAGATTATATTAGTGTTACTTATGGAGCAGGTGGGCCAGCTACAAGTAACAGGACTTTAGACATAGCATCTCTTATTAAGAATAAGTATAATATGGAGCCAATGGCACATTTAACATTCAAGCAGGAATTATGCCGGTAATCAATAAGAAGCAAGCGGAGAGGATTACTACTTTATGTGGATCAAATGTACCTAAGAAATATATTATTTCCTAGAAAATCAGTTACAGCAATAATTGGTGTAGGTAAAGAGCTAGTTAGAGAAATAGAATAATTTGATAATTGTAACAAAAATTGGGGGAATTAAAATGAAAGCTATATTAACTGTTATAGGAAAAGAAAAAGTAGGTATTATTGCAGGCATAAGCTTAAAAATTAGAAAACAAAGTATTGCTTATTGATATAAATTTAAGATAATTAATAAGCAATACTTTTAATTTTTGAAAAAATTCATAAAAATATTTTAATTATTTGTAGTTTTGGAGATAATATAAATAATTGTATAGAAATATAAAGTTATTTCTAAAATAATTTTTTATTAGCAAGGGAGCATTCAAAATGGAGGAGAAAATTAAAATAGAAAGTATAGTTCTCAATGATAAGAGAAAAAAGATTATGAAAGAACTAGAAGAAAAGAGAAAAACACAAGAAGAAGTAATTAATATGCTTAAAATCCTTACCAAAGAATCTAAGGGAGGATATAATCAAGAAAAAGAAAATGTGGAGAAAATATATAAAATATTAAATAAAGAAATTGAAAGTTATGAAGAGGCCCTTAAAAATCCATATTTCGGCAGAGTTGATTTCACTGAAAGATTAGGAGACCATGAAGAAATATACATAGGTAAAAAAGGTATTTCATCCACCAGTGATGGTGATGAAATTGTAGTTGATTGGAGGGCTCCTGTGGCTGATCTTTACTACAGTGGTACAGGGGGTAATGCTTACTATAGAGCACCTATGGGAGTTATAGAAGGTGAACTTGAACTAAAAAGAAAGTTTCTTTTTGAAGACAAGAATATCAAACAAATATTTGATGAAGAAATAAATAAAATACTTATAAACGGCTTAGAAGGAGAAGAACTTGTTGATGAGTTTTTAAAGATAAATCTTGAAGAAAGTCGTGGTAAAAAACTTAAAGAAGTGGTGGCAACCATACAAAAAGAACAAAATGATATTATAAGGTGGCCCAAAAATCTTCCTCTTATAGTTCAAGGAGCTGCAGGTTCAGGAAAGACTACCATAGCACTACATAGATTAGCTTATCTCTTATATAGATATAGAGAGTCTATGGAAGGAAAAGATATTTTGGTACTTGCTCCCAATAAACTATTTTTAGATTATATTTCAGATATACTTCCTAACTTAGGAAGTACAGATGTAAATGAAACTACCTTCCAAGAACTTGTTGTAAGTAAATTAAAGCTTAAAGGAAAGATTAGGACTAAGGATGATAAACTTAAGGAAATAATTGAGACAGCAGATATCCGTGAAAGAAAATGTATCTCCAATGCATCAAAGATTAAAGGTAATTTAATCTTTAAGGTTATTATTGATAGATATATAGCACTGTTAGAAAGTAGTTCTTTAGAAATAAATGATATAGAAATAAAAGGATATGTACTATTTTCCAAAAGAGAAATCACTAGACTTTATCTAAAAGATTTAAAAGCTTATCCATTAAATAAGAGAAAGGATGAAATAAAGAGATATCTAAGCTTAAAGCTTAAAGAAAAGACTGCTAGCTTAGTGGCAATGGTGGATAGGGATTGGCAAAGTAAGATAAATACTATTAAAAATACATATGAAGATGGAGACCAACGAAGAAAAAAGCTTATTGAAGTTTATAATGAAAGAGACAGTATTAAAGAGTATATAAAAAAAGAATCTAAAAAAGTAATGAATGATTACTTTAAAAATTGGCGTGGAATAACTTCCAATGATATCTATATAAATTTATTTAAAGATGATGAATTGTTTGAAATTGCTACAGCTAATAGGATACCACGAGATTTAGCTGCATATATTAAGCGAGAGACCATTAAGAATTTTGAAAATGGAATTATTGATGAAGATGATTTAGCACCACTTTTATATATACATATGATACTGGAAGGTATTGAAGAAAAAGAGAAGTATAAGCATATAGTAGTAGATGAGGTACAGGACTATAGCCCATTGCAGATATTACTTATCAATAGTTTAACCAAAGGAAATTCTCTAACATTAGTTGGAGATTTAGCTCAGGGAATATATTATTACAAGGGCATAAGTAAGTGGGAAGATATAACAGAAGGTGTTTTTGAAGGGAAAGCTACCTATATGGCACTTTCACAAAGTTATAGATCCACTATAGAGATAATTAGATTTGCAAATGGAGCCTTGGAAGCACAAAACTTAGGTTTAAATAAAACTAAGCCTGTATTAAGACATGGTAAGGAGCCAGTTATTAAATATACTTCTAGTAAGAGAGAAAGTGTAATGGAAATATATAATGTTGTTGAAGAGATACGTAAAGAGGGGAAACACAGCATTGCTATAATAACCAAGACATTCAAAGAAGCTAAAGTCTTAGAGAAAGACATAAAGAGATATACTAATTTAGAGTATACGATTATTAAAGGAAATGAAAAAAGTGCACCATCCACAGATGTGGTAATAATTCCTGTATATTTAACAAAAGGCCTTGAGTTTGATGGAACTATTATATATAATCCACTAGAAAGTGTTTATGAAAATAATCTGCTTAACCAGAGACTTTTATATGTTGGCCTTACAAGGGCATTACATTATGAATATATAATTGCAGAAGGCAAGCTTTCACAAAATATAAAAACCAACTAGTAAATTAAGAATTAAAAATGAAAAATTAGAAATGAAAGAACAATAATATAGAAGATAAATATAGTTATAAAACTTATCATCCATATAGTTCTCATGTTGATGCATTTGTAGTTATATAATGCAGGTTAATTTTTCATTTTTAATTTTTCATTATATAAAACTCTGTGAGTTTATTCCACAATTCATCACTCGTAATTCATCATTCATAATTAAACAAGTAGGGGGTTTTTTAGACTTCTATAAAAGTTATAAAAAACCTCTTAAAGTATATTGTATTATTATATAATATAGTGTAATATGTAATCGGAGGGGTGATTTTTTTGAATTCAAATAGTAAATTAACGGAATATTTAAAATGGCTGCTAATTACTTATGTCTTTGTAGGTATAGTATTATTATTTTCAAGTAAATTAATTTTAGATTTAACTTTAAGTTCGTTTATAATAATAGCAGTGTTCGTAGCATGTACAGTAGGTTACGGAGTTTTAAGATTAAATAAAAAGTATATAATTGTAGGTGGAGCTGTGGCGCTAGTATATGTTGCTTTAGGAATTATTTTAAGTCCTATAGTAATGCCAAGTGCTCATAGAAATTTAATAGGTGAAGTTGAAGAAGTAGATTTTTCAAGCGAAATACATCATATAGATTTAGCACAGCTTCCAACAATAGATAAAGAGCTTGCTTATAAATTAGCAGATAAAAAGTTAGGTGAAATACCAAGTTTAGGAAGTCAAGTTATCATAGGGAATTTAAGTCTTCAAAGCGTAGATGGATCACTATACTATGTTGCACCATTAGAGCATTCATCATTAATAAAATGGATAACTAATCATAAGGGAACACCAGGGTATGTAAAGGTTAGTGCCACTAATGAAAATGATGTTCAGCTAGTAACAGAATTAAATGGGGAAGAGTTAAAAATAAAATACTTAGAATCAGCATATCTTCTTGATGATTTAGATAGACATGCATTTTTAAATGATATGAAAGCTGGACATACAGACTATACTTTTGAATTAGATGATGATGGAAAGCCTTACTGGGTTATTACAAGATATGATAATGCCATAGGATTCTTAGAGCAAAAAGCTATAGGTACATTAATTATAGATGCTCAAACTGGAGAGTCTAATATATATGATATAGAAAATACTCCAGAATGGGTTGATAGAATACAAACAATGAGCTACATTAAAAACTATTTAAATAAATGGGGAGAATTAGTTCATGGTGTATTTAACTTTAGTGATAAGGACAAGCTAGTTAGTACCGATGGAATGAATATAATTTTTAATGATGATACATGCTATTACTACACTGGTATCACATCTGTAGGTAGTGATGAATCATTAGTTGGTTTTACACTTACTAATACAAGAACTGGAGAAACTACAATGTATAAGACATCAGGTGCTACAGAATATGCAAGTATGAAGTCTGCACAAGGAAAAGTACAGCAGTATGGATATACAGCAACATTCCCATATCTGATAAATATCCAGTCAGAACCAACATATTTTATGACTTTAAAAGATGCAAATGGATTGGTAAAGCAATATGCAATGGTAAATGTGAAAAACTATAATACTGTAGCTGTTGGAGATACATTACAAACAACATTAAATAGATATATAGAAAACTTAACAAGTAGCAATATTTCACTGGAAGGATCTAATAGCGAAGAAGTAGTGAAAGGTGAAATAGAAAGAATTGGTCTTGTGGTAAAAGATGGTGCTAGCATTTATGATTTAAAGATAAAAGGTGAAGATAGCATCTTTACAGTATCAACAGAGACTTCAAGACAAGTAGCTTTAAGTAATATTGGAGATATGGTTGAAATAAGCTTTATAAGAGTAGGTAATGGAGATTATATTATAAGTAATTCATTTAAAAACGTCACATTAGAAGGTTCAGAAAAAGGAAATAACACTGAAGAAAATAATAGTGAAGAAAAAGTGCAACAATAGCATATAGGAATAAAAACTGCTAATATGGATATTAGCAGTTTTTGTTTAGTAAGGAGGCTCAGAAATGCATAATAAGTGGGATATATCTAAAATAGAAGCTGTAATACAGGAGCTAAATAAAAGATTAGATTATCAGTGTAATTTAAAAATTGAGATTTCTAAAAGGGCTCAAAAGAGAATGGGAGCATTTTTTTATAGAAAAAATAATGGAAGAATTGAGCCACTAAAATTTGTTTTTGCTCAGTGTTTGCTAGATGGTTCATACAGTGAAGAGGTAGTTAAGGAAGTTATAATACATGAATATCTCCACTATTATTGTGATACAATTACAGGGGTAAGTAATGGACATAACAGCTATTTTAAAAAGATGTGCAGGATTATGGGCATTTCAGATAGTGCTACATTTAAGTATGACACTAAAAGAAAAAGTGACACAGCATATAAATACAAGATATATTGTAGCAAATGTAATAAATATATATGTGGTAATAAAAGAATAGACTTTGCTAATAATAAGGTTAAAAAATATATTTCATCTTGCTGTAAGGCTAAGCTTATAATAAAATAAGAAAATGTAGGCTACTATATATAGAAATGGTAAATGATATATAGTATAATGACATAAAAAACAAAGGGGATATGCTTTATGAATAATGAACATATGGAAAATGAAGAAAGACAAATCATGACTTTCTTAGATGAAGAAGGAAACAAAGTAGAATTTGAAGCAGTTGCTAGAATATTTTTAGAGGAACAAGAATATTTATTATTAGCACCAGCTGATGATACTGAATCAGAAGATGTGTTTGTATTTAGAGTAGATGAAGTTGATGGTAAAGAAGAATTAAATCTTGTAGAAGATGATAAAGAATTTCTTGCCGTTAAGAAAGAATACAAAAAATTATTATATTAAGAGAGGTCATTAAAGTGAACATTAAGGATATAATAGATATTTTAAATGATAATGGATTAAGTGAAATTGAAGAGCTTGTATCAGGTGATAAATACTCTTTAATAAACTTTTATTTTGATTTTGATAAAGATGTAGAAGCAGCAGCAAAAGCTTATGCTGATGATGAAAGTACTGCTGGTAGTGAAGAATGGATGAAGGAATTTTATCTACCATATCTTTATGATTACGCTAATGATGAAGTTCTTGAAATAGTTGAAGAGATTATTGAAGATTTAGATGTAGAAGGTGAAATGATGGCCTTCCAAATGAATGAAAAAACAGCTGGCTATGTTCAATTTATGGTACTATTCAATGAAGAGGGTTACGATGTAGCAATAGAAGAGATTGTAAAGGAATATATGAGAAAAAAATAAATTTTGAAAAGTAAAATATTACTATTGAACTTATTAAATAATTTGATATAATAAAAATATAGGAATCCTGATGTGTGCGTTTAGCTTATGTTATTCAACCTACATTATATTTTCGGGATTTGCAATATGCTTGTAGATGTTGAGCTTCCTTATGGAGAAGATAACAGAAGCAAGTTGAGTGAAACCCACCTGCGAGACGCAGGTGTGAGTATATAGGCCACCGGCATATTGGGAATAATTAGAGTAAAACACTTTATATTGAGTTTTTTGTGCTCAATATAAAGTGTTTTTTTGTTTTTATAATATTTTTTTAAAAAATATAAAAAAAACCATGAAATATATGGTATAATTCTTAAAAATGCATTTAATAAATTAGCATATATAAATTGATATGACGAAATAAGTAAATAAAAATTCGAAAATGTCGAAATTTATTAAAATGCAATTGGGGAATGAAGGGAGATTAATTTGCAAAAATGATTATTAATTTGGCAGATACAATTAACAGTGTGTTACAAAGTATTATGTTTGTCTATGTTTCAAATTATTGTAGTAAAACTAAAAGAAGCACACTAAGTATGGCAACTTGGATAGTAATTTTATGGGGAGTAATACAGGGAATTACACTAATTGTAGGTAATTCAAGTTTAGGAGCTATATTTATCCATTTAATAATATTAATTTCTGGAGCCATAATATTTAAAGAAGAACCTTTAGATGCTATGATAGGATTTAGTATAGTCTATTTATTAATTGGAATAGTTATGATATTAAGTTCAAATATTTATTTAGGATATGTGGTAAGTATAATTTCAGAAAAATATATGGAAATAGGAATGCTTATATTTGTGTATTTTCCACAATACATATTATTTACTATAATATTGTGTAATATGAATTTTATAAATTCTATGTATAAAGTTATTAAAAGTAAAAGTGTATCAATAATATCATTAATTATAGTTACTGTTTTAATTGATTTTATAATATCATTTAATGGATTAGCATATGATATGGATAATCCTTTATTTAAAGAATTCTTATTTATATTTTTAGGCTTTTTTATGATAGGAATAACTATATATTTTTCAAATATTGAAAAAAAATCTAATCAAGTTTTAATTACCAATAGTTTTTTAGAAAAAAAGAATGAAGAACTTAAAAAAATTAAACATGATTATGGTTCACAAATATCATATTTATATGGATTACATTTAATGAAGAAATATGATAAATTAGGAGATGCACTTAAAAATATTATAAATGATAATAGTGCTATTTCTTCAGAAGTAGATGTAATAAATAAACCAAATTCTAGTATAGCAGAAATTGTTTATGGAATAGATCATAATGGAATAAATATTATTATAAATGATGAAATAGACTTTAATGATATAGATATTTCTGAAATTGATTATCAAAGAGTTATTTCTAATATATTAAGAAATGCAGTTACAGCACTAGATGGCAAAGGTATAATAGAAATAACAACATATTATGCTATAAGATCTGTTATAGTAAAGATAAAAAATAATGGACCTAAAATTGATGAATCTATAATAGATAAAATTTTCCAAAGTGGATTTACTACAAAAGAAAATACAAATAAAGAAAATGGATTTGGATTATCAATTACTAAGGAAATTATAGAGAGAAATAATGGTAACATAAGTGTAAAGAGCAATGATTCCTTTACAGAATTTAAAATAAAGATTCCTAAAATATCAAATAAGTTGGCAATTATATAAGCATAATAAAGGAGGTATGAAAAATACCTCCTTTATTATGCTTATATTAATTTTAAAAGGAATATGCTGTGGATATTTGTAGTTTTTTTTACTTTTTATAAAAATAAAAAAAAAAATTAAAATATATGGTATTATTTATCAATATATGATATACTTACTAGGTAAATATGTAATAAATGAGTCAATATGGTCTATTATGGTAAAAAAAATAACAAAATTAGTTGTAAATGATTTATCAAAATATGCAAATTACAATAATGATCAAAAAGAACAAATAGAGTATAGTTTAACTATAATCATTTATGAATTAATAAAATTTATTTTTTTAATGTTGATTTTATATGTTTTAGGATTTTTTAAAGAAGGATTAGTAATATTATTTTCAATGATAATATGTAAGCCTTTTATAGGTGGATACCATGAAGATAGCCAAATAAAATGTTTTTTTGCAACATTTATAATAGTAATTAGCTTAATTGCATTAGAAAGAAATATGGAATTAAATATTGTGGCTATTTTAATATTTAATTTACTTAGTATATTTTGTATATATCATAAAGCACCTATAATTAATGACAAAATGCCATTAACTAAAGAAAAGCTTATAAAGAAAAACAGAAGAATAGGTTTAATTAGTGTATTATTATTAGGATTGATATCAATTGTTATTTGTAATAGTACAAAATATGGAGAGCTCATATGCTTAACAAATGTTGTACAAACTATGTTAATGTTCAATAAACGTAAATGAAAGAGGTGGAGTTAGAATGAAAAAAATGTTAGCAGGTTATTTATTATGCCTTTCAGCGGTAATTATAAATTTATCACCAGCATCTGCATTAATGGTAGGTGCAGAAGAAATGCCAGAATCAATGAAGAAATTAAGATAATTAGGAGAAAAAGTGATCATCAATATATCAGACTCAATTAATAGCATATTACAAAGCATTATGTTTATTTATGTTTCAAATTACTGTAGTAAAACTAAAAGAAGCATAATAAGTATTGTAACTTGGATAGTAATTTTGTGGGGAGTAATACATGGAATTACACTAATTGTAGGTAATTCAAGTTTAGGAACCATATTTATACATTTAATAATATTAATTTCAGGAGCAATAATATTTAAAGAAGACCCTTTAGATGCTATGATAGGATTTAGTATAGTTTATTTTGCAGTTGGAATAATTATGATGGTAACTTCCAATATTTATTTGGGATGTATAGTAAGTATGTTACCAGTACAGTATTTACAATTAGGAATGTTTATAGCTATATATTTACCACAATACATATTATTTGCTATGATATTATGCAATATGAATTTTATAAATTCTATTTATAAAGTTCTTAAAAGTAAAAGTATATCAATAATATCATTAATTATAGTTACTGTGTTAATTGATTTTATAGTATCATTTAACAGCTTAATATATGATATGGATAATCCATTATTTAAAGAATTTATATTTATATTTTTAGGTTTTTTTATGGTGGGAATAACTATCTATTTTTCTAATATTGAAAAAAAATCTAATGAGATTTTAATTGTAAACAATTTTTTAGAAAAAAAGAATGAAGAACTTAAAAAAATTAAACATGATTATGGTTCACAAATATCATATTTATATGGATTACATTTAATGAAGAAATATGATAAATTAGGAGATGCACTTAAAAATATTATAAATGATAATAGTGCTATTTCTTCAGAAGTAGATGTAATAAATAAACCAAATTCTAGTATAGCAGAAATTGTTTATGGAATAGATCATAATGGAATAAATATTATTATAAATGATGAAATAGACTTTAATGATATAGATATTTCTGAAATTGATTATCAAAGAGTTATTTCTAATATATTAAGAAATGCAGTTACAGCACTAGATGGCAAAGGTATAATAGAAATAACAACATATTATGCTATAAGATCTGTTATAGTAAAGATAAAAAATAATGGACCTAAAATTGATGAATCTATAATAGATAAAATTTTCCAAAGTGGATTTACTACAAAAGAAAATACAAATAAAGAAAATGGATTTGGATTATCAATTACTAAGGAAATTATAGAGAGAAATAATGGTAGCATAAGTGTAAAAAGCAATGATTCTTTTACAGAATTTAAAATAAAGTTTCCTAAGAGAGAAATTTGAAGCAATATAAATAAATTTTTACGAAAAGAGGTGTTTAAGACATCTCTTTTTTTCTTGAACTTTTAATAAATAATTAATTTATAATTTGGAGATAAATAAAAAAGAAGTAATTTTGTAATATAAAGTTGATATTCATAAGAAAAAAATGTAAAATAATAATAAGAAGTTAATATACGAAAGGGAATGTTAAGATGGATTATACAAATGCAAAAATAGATGGAATAACATCTAGGATAAATGAATTATATAAAAAAAGCAAGGAAGAAGGATTAAATGAAGCTGAAAAAGAAGAACAAGCTCATTTAAGAAGAATTTATATAGACAGAGTTAAGGCGAATTTTAGAAGTCAACTTGCAGGAATAGAACCAAAAAATAAGCAAAAAAAATAAAAAGGGTGATAAATATTGTCAGTTGCAGTAGAAACGTTAATTAAAGATTTTGATTTGGAAGTACTAGTTGAAGGTGAAAAAGGTGTAGAGATAACTGTTAACGATATAAATAGACCAGGTCTTCAATTATCTGGATTTTATAATTATTTTGCTCCTGAAAGATTACAAGTTGTTGGTAAGGCTGAGTGGAGTTTTATTGGGGATATGAGTAGAGAGTTAAGAAGAAAAAGAGTAGATAAATACTTTAGTTTTAATTCTAAATGTGTTGTAATAACAAGAGGATTAGAGCCACATGAAGAATTCATAAGGGCTGCCAAGAAAAATAAAACTTGGCTATTAAGAACAACATCAGTTACCACTAACTTTATTAGTAAAATGACCATATATTTATCAGATAAATTTGCACCAGAAACTAGATTACATGGTGTACTTGTAGATGTATACGGTATAGGTATACTGATTACAGGGGAAAGTGGCATTGGTAAAAGTGAGACTGCATTAGAACTTATTAAAAGAGGGCATAGACTTGTAACTGATGATGCTGTTGATATTAAGGAAATTGATGGAGAACTTATTGGGACATCTCCGAAAATTACTATTGGAATGCTTGAAGTGAGAGGAATTGGAATAATTGACATCACTGCACTATATGGATTGAGTTCAGTGCAAGAGTCTAAGGGTATAAATCTTGTTATGCATTTTGAGCATTGGAAGGATAATGGTGATTATGATAGACTTGGAATTAATCAAGATACTCAAGAAATATTAGGCGTTAATGTTAGAAAGCTTAGAGTACCAGTAAGACCTGGTAGAAATATTGCAGTAATTATTGAGGCAGCAGCAGTAAATTATAGACATTCTTTAATGTCAGATATAAGTGCTGTTGATATTATAGAAAGAAGGATGGAAAATCTAACTTTAGAAGATAATTAGGAGGAGAATATGGGTAATAAAAAAAATGCATGGTTAAAATTTGATAATACTAAAAAAGAAGAGATTTTTAGTTTTTGTGAAGGATATAAGAAATATATATCAGACTGTAAAACAGAAAGAGAATCTATTAAAGAAGCTATTTATTTAGCAGAATCAAAAGGATATAGAAATTTAAAGAATGTTATATCTGCTGGAAAATCTCTAAAGGCAGGAGACAAGGTATATTATAATAATATGGATAAATCTTTAGCTTTATTTTTAATAGGAAGCGAGAGTATTGAAAGTGGTATGAGAATTATAGGTTCTCACGTAGATTCACCTAGATTAGATTTAAAACCAAATCCATTATATGAAGATAGTGAATTATCTTTAATGGAAACTCATTACTATGGTGGAGTTAAGAAATATCAATGGGTAACCATACCTCTAGCTTTACATGGGGTAGTAGTTAAAAAAGATGGTACAAAAATAGACGTGGTAGTTGGAGAGGAAGAAACTGATCCAGTTGTTATGGTTTCAGATTTATTAATACATTTAGCATCAGAGCAACAGCAAAAGAAAGCTACAGAAGTTATTGCTGGAGAAGATTTAAATATCTTAGTTGGTAGCATGCCTTTAGAAGGTGAAGAAAAAGAATCTGTTAAGGCAAATATATTAAAATTATTAAAAGAAAAATATGATTTTGAAGAAGAAGATTTCATGTCAGCTGAAATAGAAATTGTTCCAGCTGGAAAAGCAAGAGATTTAGGATTAGATAGAAGTATGGTTGCTGGATATGGACATGATGATAGAATTTGTGCATACACTTCTTTATTAGCTTTACTTGAAACTGAAAGTACTAAAAAGACTTCAGTGGTATTATTAGTAGATAAAGAAGAAGTAGGAAGCATAGGAGCAACTGGAATGCAATCAAGATTCTTTGAAAATGCAGTGGCAGAATTAATGGACAGAGTAGGAGAGTATTCTGAACTTAAATTAAGAAGAGCATTAGCTAATTCTAAAATGCTTTCTTCAGATGTTACAGCAGCTTTTGATCCTAATTATGCAGGAGCATACGAAAAGAAAAATTCTGCATTCTTTGGTAAGGGATTAGCCTTTGCTAAATATACTGGAGCAAGAGGAAAAAGTGGATGTAATGATGCTAATGCAGAATTTGTTGCATGGCTTAGAAATGTAATGGATGAAAATGATGTTGCATATCAAATGGCTGAATTAGGTAAGGTTGACCAAGGTGGTGGTGGTACTATTGCTTATATTTTAGCTGAGTACGGTATGGAAGTAATTGATTGTGGTGTTGCACTACAAAACATGCATGCTCCATGGGAAGTTGCCAGCAAAGTAGATATCTTTGAAACAATGAGAGGATATAAAGCTTTCCTTATGGCAGAATAGTATAAAAATAAAGAAGAAATAGTAACTAAGCTATTTCTTCTTTATTTTTATAAATTTTTAGCTAAGCTTTAAGCTTAGTTAAAAATTTAGTAAGCCATTCTTCATCCATTTTCATTGAGCCTAATGAACCATGTTTAATGTCATCTTCTCCACCGTGGGAGTCTGAGCCACAGCTAGTGATAAGGTTATGTTCATTGGCAAAGCTTAAGAATTTTTCTGTATCTTCTTTAGAGTTCATGGCATATATTCCTTCAAGACCGTCAAAACCAAGTGCTAATACATCTTGGAAAGAGTTTTTCTTTAAAAGCACTGGGTGAGCTAAAACTACTATAGCACCATGTTTCTTTAAAAGTTCTACACCTTCTTTAGTATCCATTTGCACACTAGGAACGTAAGCAGGACAATCATTTCCAATGAAATGCTCAAAGATATATTCCTTATCATAGCTATACCCTGCATCCATTATAGCTTTTGCTATATGAGGTCTTGCTATGGTATCTTTACCATTTTTCATAATAGATTCAAGAGTTATATGAATATCATGGAATTTTGATAAATTTTCTACTATCTTTTTAGCTCTTTCAATTCTCTTTGTTTTTATTGAATCTAAGAAATCATTTAATTCCTTATTTTTATATCCATCACCTTTAAAAAATCCTAAAACGTGAATAGATTCCTTATTAAAATAAGTAGATAATTCAATGCCAGGAATAAAAGTTATATCAAGATCTTTAGCTGTTTTTAAGGCTTCTTCTATACCAGAAACAGTATCATGGTCAGTAAGTGCTAAGTATTTTACATTAGCTGCCTTAGCTCTTTTAACAACTTCTGAAGGTGAAGATGTTCCATCAGAAGCTGTAGAATGTGTATGTAAATCGCATATTGTCATAAGTGTTAAATTCTCCCTTCAACTAATAGTTTTTATTAAACAAGAACATATGATATAATTAATCAATAAATATTGTAGCACAATTTGTAAAAGGATGCATAAAAAAGGAGAGAAAAAATGTTATTAATGATAGATAACTATGACTCTTTTGTATATAATTTAGTAAGGTATTTTAAGGAGTTAGATGAAGAAATAATAATTTATAGGAATGATAAAATTACCATTGATGAAATAGAAAATATGGATATAACGGGAATCGTCATTTCACCAGGGCCAAAGGATCCTAAACAAGCAGGGATTAGTCTTGAAATTTTAGAAAGATTTAAGGGGAAATTACCTATCTTAGGCATATGTCTTGGACATCAATGTATTGGACATTATTTTGGTGGCAAAATTGTTAAGGGAAAGATTCCTATGCATGGCAAGATAAGTGAAGTTGTACATAATAATCAGCATATATTCAAAGGTGTTAAAAATCCTTTAAAAGTTACAAGATATCATTCTTTAGAAATAGAAAAATGTAGCATACCAGCAGAATTAGAAATTATATGTCAAACTGAGGATAATGTAATCATGGCAGTAAAGCACAAAGATTATCCTATATATGGAGTGCAATTTCATCCTGAAGCAGAACTTACAGAAGATGGACATAAAATATTAAAGAATTTTATTAATATAGTAAATAATTATAAATAGGAGCAAAAAATGAACATACATTTAAAAGAAATAAAGCTAAATTTAAATCCATGTGAAGTTTATGAAGCTTTTAGATATGAGATAGATACTATTATTTTAGATAGTTCTAAAGAAGATGAAAAGTTATCAAAGTATTCCTTTATAGGATTAAATCCATATATGACTTTTTCTAGTTTTCAAAATGATGGCTATATAGATGGAGTTAAAGTAGAAGGAAACCCCTTTAAGATATTAGATGAATTATTAACGAGAAATAAGGTGGTAGAAAAAACTAATATTCCTTTAATAGGGGGATCCATGGGATACATATCTTATGATACAGGAAGGATAATTGAAAAAATTTCAGATAGTAGTGATGAAGATTTTAAAATTCCTCATATGAAATTTGTTTTTTATAGAAATATTATTATCTTTGATTTAATGGAAAATAAGCAATATATATCATATTTTGAAGGTGAAGAAAAAACTGTAGAAGTTATCATTGAAAAAATAGAGCAAATAGAAGTAAAGAAGGAAGAATTCATCTATAACCAAGAAGAGAAATTTATTTCTAATTTTACAAAAGAAGCATATAAAAAATCAATTACAAGGCTTAAGGAATATATAAGAAGTGGAGACGTATATATTGCCAATATGACACAAAGATTTTATTGCCATAATGAAGAAGATAGCTTTACAATCTATAAAAAGCTGAGAGAGATTAATAAAGCTCCTTTTTCAGCATATTTAAATTTTCATGATTTTCAAATAATAAGTTCATCACCAGAAAGATTCATTCAGATAAAAGACGGAATTGCCCATACTAGACCAATAAAAGGGACAAGACCTAGAGGGAATACTATAGAGGAAGATGAAAAAAATAAGTTGGAACTTATAAATAGTGAAAAGGATAAATCAGAATTATTAATGATTGTTGATTTAGAACGTAATGACTTTAGTAAGGTATGTAAGCCTGGTACAGTAAAAGTAAAGGAGTTATTTGCTTTAGAAGAGTATGCAACAGTATTCCACCTTGTGTCCACCATTGAAGGAGAGCTTCAAGATGATGTTTCAGCTGTGAAGGTAATGAAAGAGTGTTTTCCAGGTGGATCTATTACAGGAGCACCAAAAATAAGAGCTATGGAAATAATTGAAGAGTTAGAAGGCTTAAAAAGAAATATATATACAGGAGCCATAGGATATTTTGATTTCAGAGGTAACAGTGATTTTAATATAGCTATAAGAACAATATTAAAGAAAGATAATAAAGCATATTTTGGTGTAGGTGGAGGAATAACTTATGAATCCATTGAAGAAGATGAATATCTAGAAACGCTAGATAAAGCAAAAGCATTAATGAAGGTGTTATAATGAGAGAAATAAGCTATAATAAAGATTATGTAAAGCTTGATGGTGGCTTTTATTTTGCACAGGGAGTTTTTGAAACAATTTTAATAAAAAAAGAAGCTATATTTTTAGAAGAACATATAAATAGGCTAAATAAATCCATAGATATAATGAATTTAGGAGAGCATATTGATATTAAATTTATTAAAAATTTTATAAAGGAAGAAAAGCTTAAAAATATAGTATTAAAAATTGTGGTAACAGAAAAGAATATAGTTTTCTCCACAAGAAAAATAAAGTATTCTAAAGAAGATTATAAAAATGGATTTAATCTAAAGTTATCATCTGTTTTAAGAAATCCTACTTCTAACATGACTTATATTAAGTCGTTAAGCTATAATGAAAATCTTTATGAGTATAATAAAGCAAATAAAGAAGGGTTTAATGAAGTTGTATTTTTAAATATTTATGGGAATATAGCTGAAGGTGCAACTAGTAATATATTTATTATCAAAGATAAAAAAATTTATACACCAAAGATAAGTGATGGTATATTACCAGGAGTGGTAAGAAATTGGGTAATAGAAAATTTTAAAGTTTGTGAAAAACATTTAAATAAAAAAGATTTATATAGTGCAGATGAAGTTTTTATAACTAATTCAGTTTTAGGGATAATGAAGGTTGTACAATTTGAAGAAAAAAAATATAACACAAATGTAGCAGAAAAAATCAGAAGTGAATATGAGCAATTTATAAATTAGGAGGAACGTTGTATGGATAGAGAAAAGATAATAGCTGGAGCAAAGCTTATACTTGAAGGAATTGGAGAAGATTTAGAAAGAGAAGGACTAGTAGAAACACCTGAAAGAATTGCTAGAATGTATGAAGAAGTATTTTCAGGATTAGGAAAAGATGCAGAAGAAATCCTATCAAAAACTTTTGAAGTGGAAAATAACGATTTAGTTATTGAAAAAGATATTACATATTTCTCAATGTGCGAGCATCATATAATACCTTTTTATGGTAAAGCTCATATAGCATATATACCTAGAGGAAGAGTTGCAGGACTTTCAAAACTGGCAAGAACTGTAGAATTATATGCAAAAAAACCACAGTTACAAGAAAGATTAAGCAGTGAAATAGCAGATGCCATAATGAAATACTTAGATGCAGAAGGAGTAATGGTAGTAGTTGAAGGAGAACATATGTGCATGACTATGAGAGGTGTTAAAAAACCAGGTACAAAAACTGTAACCACATCATATAGAGGTATTTTTAAGGAAGATGCTACATTAAGAAGAGAAGTTATGATGCTATTACAAAAGTAGGTAGATTTATGGAAAGAGTTAATAAGATATTTAATAATATTCTTTATAAGGAGTATTTAAATAAGTTAGAAGCATATGAAGAAAAAAGAGAATTTTGTAGACATAACCTAGAACATTTTTTAGATATGTCTAGAATAGCTTATATGATGGTTTTAGAAAAAAATTTACAGTATTCAAAGGAAGTTATTTATGCCATTGGCCTTTTACATGATATTGGTAGGGTAGAGCAGTATGAAAAAGGAATTGGTCATCATATTGCAAGTTTTAATATAGCTAAAGAAATCCTTAAGGATATAGATTTTAAAGAAGAAGAAAAAACAATGATTTTAGAAGCAATTATAAATCATAGAAATTGTGAAAGTAATGATTTAAACGCTATTATTTATAAAAGCGATAAGCTTTCAAGGGCATGTTATAAATGTAGAGCTGCCAAGGAGTGCAATTGGACTTTAGAAAAAAGAAATTTAGAGATAAAGTACTAAGGTTTAGGGGGAAGAGTTTTGAAAATTAGAAATACTGAATTTAACTTTGGTGAAAGAACATATATTATGGGGATACTTAATGTTACTCCAGATTCGTTTTCTGATGGAGGAAAATTCAATGAAATAGATGATGCATTAATACAAGTGAGAAAACTGGTGGCTGAAGGAGCAGATATTATTGATATTGGTGGAGAATCTACTAGACCAGGTGCAAAAATTGTTTCCATTGAAGAAGAAATAAGTAGAGTTGTTCCAGTTATTGAAGCTATAAGAAAAGAAATGGATGTAGTTATTTCCATTGATACTTATAATAGTGCTACAGCAGAAGCAGCCATAAAAGCTGGTGCAGATATAATCAATGATGTGTGGGGCTTTAAAAAGGATCAGGCTATAGCGAAGGTAGCAGCTAAGTATAATGTACCTTGCATATTAATGCATAACAGAATGGCTAAGCCATATGTTGATTTAAAAAAAGAATTCATTAGTGATTTAGAAGAAAGTATAAATATTGCTTTAGAAGCAGGGGTAAAGAAAGAAAATATAATTTTAGATCCAGGTATAGGTTTTGCTAAGACATATGAAGAAAATCTTATGGTGATGAATAACTTAAAATGGATTAAGGATATGGGATATCCAGTACTTCTTGCAACTTCAAGAAAGTCAATGATAGGTTTGGCATTGGACTTACCAGTAGATGAAAGATTAGAAGGAACTCTTGCTACAACAGTAATAGGAATAATGGCTGGTTGTGAAATAATTAGAGTTCATGATGTTTTAGAAAATAAGAGGGTATGTATGATGACAGATACAATCCTTAAAGCAAAGTAAGGAGAAAACTATAGTTAATAAAAATGTTGATAAACGTGTTTAAAAGTTCTAA
>ERZ827363.1828-NODE-1828-length-19681-cov-3.452308_pt1 | contig 19681 bp, 10 predicted proteins | sample MGYA00519776_ERZ827363 | MGnify/ENA primary metagenome ERZ827363 (study PRJEB31778, sample SAMEA3449288) | human gut metagenome | biome: human gut; feature: human-associated habitat; material: faeces | place: United Kingdom | collected 2010/2012 ...
TTGCATATCCGTCTCTTGCAGAAGCAAAAAGGAACGGGCAGTCAAGCTGTTCGTCGGAAGCGTCCAGATCCATAAAAAGTTCCAGGATCTCATCGATGACTTCATCCGGTCTTGCTTCCGGACGGTCGATTTTGTTGATACAGACAATAACAGGCAGATCCAGATCCAGTGCCTTACGCAGAACGAATTTTGTCTGAGGCATGGCACCCTCGAAAGCATCTACCACGAGGATAACGCCGTTTACCATTTTCAGTACACGTTCCACCTCACCGCCGAAGTCTGCATGTCCCGGAGTATCAATGATATTGATTTTTGTGTCCTTGTAAAATACGGCGGTATTTTTGGATAAAATGGTGATACCGCGTTCACGTTCAATATCGTTGCTGTCCATAACACGTTCGGCTACTTCCTGATTTGCTCTGAACACACCGCTCTGCTTGAGCAGCTCATCTACTAATGTAGTCTTGCCGTGGTCAACGTGTGCGATAATGGCAATGTTGCGTACATCTTCTCTAATCATAAATAATACACTCTTCCTTTTGTATATGTTGTTTTTCGTTTTTCGCATCTAAACCACTACAGAGTTTATCACATTTTTCCCAGATTACAAGGGATTTAAAAAAATTTTGAAGAAAAATCGGAAAACAGACATATTGAAACCATCCGCAGAATATATAAAACTATGCGGTGTTGCAGATGAAGACACCGGAAAATACAAAAAGAGCTTCATAGGGAAGGGAGAACTGTTATTTATGGCAGATAAGATTATTGAAAACAATCAGGTAACGATCATAGGAGAGGTTGCGTCATCATTTGTATTCAGTCACGAAGTATTCGGGGAAGGTTTTTATATGGCTGACATACTGGTCAAGAGACTGAGCGACTGTTCCGACTGCATTCCGGTTATGATATCGGAACGCCTGATTGACGTAAGCAAAGATTATCGAGGAGAATATGTCCAGATCAACGGTCAGTTCCGTTCATACAACCGGCATGAAGAAAAGAGAAACCGTCTGGTACTTTCTGTATTTGCAAGAGAAGTCAGCTTTGTGGAAGAAGAGACCGATAAAGCAAAGACAAATCAGATTTTTCTGGATGGCTATATATGCAAAGCACCGGTTTACCGGAAAACACCTCTTGGAAGAGAGATTGCAGATATGCTGATCGCAGTGAACCGGCCGTATGGAAAATCGGACTATATCCCATGCATCTGCTGGGGCAGAAATGCCAGATTTGCGGCGGGATTTGAAGTCGGTGGTCATGTACAGATCTGGGGACGTATCCAGAGCCGTGAATATGTGAAAAAATTAGAAGGAGAGGAAGCACAGAAAAGAGTGGCGTATGAAGTGTCCGTCAGTAAATTAGAGTATATCTGAGAAGCAGAGATCTGATATTCTTGCTTTTTTAAAAAAAATGGTGTATAACTGTTCAAAGATATGTGAAACATTCTTGAATTTTTAACGAGGTGCATAATGGATAAAGGTTCTATACATATTTACTGTGGCGAGGGAAAGGGGAAAACCACCGCAGCGATCGGACAGGGGATACAGGAAGCAAGTCAGGGGAGAAGCGTTATCATTATACAGTTCATGAAGGAAAGAAATGCAGAAGCAGTTGGTTTTGTGCAGCGTCTGGAGCCGGAGATTAAACTGTTCCGTTTTCAGAAGGCAGAAGAGGCATTTGAAGATCTTCCGGATGCCGAAAAAGCAGAAGAGATCAAAAATCTCAAAAATGCACTCAATTTTGCAAGAAAAGTACTGGTCACGGAAGAGTGTGATGTGCTGATTCTGGATGAAGTTCTGGGACTTGTGGAAGCAGGGGTGATCGAAGCAGAAGAACTGCGTGCCCTGTTTGAGGCAAAGGGAGAATATACCAGTCTGATCCTGACCGGGATCTATCCGGCGAAAGAAATCTGGCAGTATGCAGACGAAGTGACGGAGATGGTCACAGCGTATCGAAAAGAAATGTAAAAGTAGAAATGGGAAATGTCGAAATCTTGATTCTGACATTTTCTGCGTTACACAGAAGATAAGGGATAAAAATCCATGAATATGAGAAAATACAGAAAAATATTAAAAATAGTTGCAATAGTGTGTATTGTCGCTTTTGCATTTCAATCTGTGACTTTGGGAAAATTTACGGGATATCGTACTACAAAGAGCTATAGCTTTCAAAATAGTTTTTCGGATGAAGACAATAGGGAAGCACTTGAAGATATAAAGAGTATTTCGCAGGAATTTGTCTCCAGAGGAAATATAATAGAAGATGTCAGTTTGTATTTTGGAGAGATTACACCGGGAAATATTGAGGTGGATATTTATGCAGAAGACGGTGAGAAGTTAGCTGGTGAAATTTTGAATCTTTCAGAATACACGGGTAACACCTGGAACAAAATCGGCTTAAGCAGCAATAGACTGATAAGAGGAAATAAGTATCGCATAGTATTGTATGGAAATCAGGAACTGAAAACATTTTCTGTAGTTCATGGGGACATACCGGCTATTTTTGGTGAATGTCGAATTGACAATGAGAAGATAGCAGAGGAAAAAGGAAGTCTTGCAGTTGGAATTCAATTTGGGTATCAGTATTTCAGCTTGAATAATATAATTGAAATGGTGTTGAATATTCTGTTTACCACACTTTTATGTTTGGCTTTATGTTTTTCTGTATGTAAGGTGGAAATATTGTATAAAGAATATAAGGAAAAACTTAATAAATATAGTGTTTTGTATGCAATTTACTTTTCTTTATCGTTTGTACAGTTTTTCAATCCACTGGATTTTCTTCGCAATAAACTGACAGAATATGACCGCGTAATGGGTGCAGGGGTCCTTGCAGGTGTAGATGTTTCAAAAAGAATTCATAATTTTCAATATTGGTTTCTTTTTTTAGCGGCAGCCTTTGTTTTATTTTTGGGTTTGTCAAATTATTTGCTGCAAAAAGAAAAAAGTACGGAATGTCAGAAAGCAGAAAACTATCTCAATGACTTTATGATTCTTGCAAACTGTAGCCTCGTTTTTAAATACATTACTTATTTCCAAAATATACAGGAGTTGCAGTCATTCTATCGCTTTTCTGATTATGTGATTTTTGTTGTCATTATGGTAACGATAAGTTATATGGTTTTTCATCTGGATCAAAAGATAGCATCAGAAGATTTTGCAAAACTTGAAATAGTACTTGCAATGTTGAGTTTACCGGCAGCTGTTTTTATTGGTGGAGAATGGGGCGAAGGAAGAATATGGATTGGGGTTTACAGTGCGATTGCTGTAACCAGTATTCTTGGCTTAAGGGCAGTGAAAAGTACAGAAAGAAAGGTTTCTGTATTTTTGACACATATGTTGAAAATTGTGGCAGTTATTCCATTCTTTGAATCTGTCTATATAGAGATGGTGCATATTTTGAATCAGCATCTGGTTTTTATTGCACATCCGGCAAAATACTTTAAGATTGGGATTTTTTTGTTATTAGCATTTGCAGTGGCATACAGTCTGTACTTTACAAAAGAAAAATCTTGTAAAAACTGGAAAAGATGGACTTTTTTCTGGATTATACTTGGAATTTCCAGTCTTTCTGTCCAGATCCCGATTTCGTCAGTATATACGCTTGATTTATTTGAGGATGCAAATTACAGCATTCTGATCAGCGATTTTTTGAACTATGGAAAAATTCCATTACTTCAGCATTATGGCGGACATATGATGACGTCTGTATGGGAAGGAATCTTTTATGGAGTTATCAACCAGGATTTTGCAGGTGCGGCTGTTTCTCCATATGCTTCTATGATCACGCCGCTTCTGGTTCTGCTGTTTTACAGCTTTCTCAAAAAAATATATAGAGAAGATATGGCAATAGCAATTACTTTGCTGTTCCCATTTTATGATTTCTGGTCATATTATGGAATGGGAATGTTGGTGTGTCTGGCTGTAATGGCATATATAAAAAAGCCTGCATATTCAAGAGCGTGGATGATATGGGCAGCATTTATCTGGTGTGCGGTCTATAGACTGGATATGGGGTATGCATTTGGAAGTGCGATGTTCATATCGCTTGTAATATATATTTTTGCTGAGAAAAAATGGAAGATGTTAAAAGAGTTTTCTGTCACGGGGATTCTGTGGGGGATTGTTTTGGGCGGAGCATGGTTGATTCTTTGTATGTGGAAGGGAATTTCACCATTGTCGCGTTTGACAGAGTTTTTGAAAATTAGTTTATCAAATCAGAACTGGGCGTATCAAGGAATTGGTGACAACAGCCAGATGATTTTTTCCTGGGCATATTTTGTAATTCCTTTTTTGATGATCTTGTCATTGATTTATATTATTTTTTCTAAAAAAGCCAAAAAGTATATGGGAGCAGAATGTTGGATTTTACTGCTGATATTGGGATGGTCGTATTTTGGTAATTTTTCAAGAGGGCTTGTACGACATTCGCTTGCAGAGGCATCAAGCAGAGAAGTTATTTTCTGGTCTGCATATCCAGTATTGGCAGCGATTCTGTGTTTTAACAGAAAAAATAAGAAACTGTTTTTGCCCGTATTTATGGTGTTGATTTTATGCAATACAATGCTTGCTAAAAGTGATGGATTTGCAGGAAAAACAATAGCAGATTTTTCAGCATCGAAACCTGCAGGCAGCATAGAGAGCTGGACGAAAGGAAGATTTGATGAGGAAAAGTATCAGGACAGAAAAATGGAGCAGACGAAAAAGGCTGAGGCCGGAGAAGAAATAACGCTGGAAGAAAAGGCTCCTGATGAGTTTATGACGTACTGGGAAGAAGTTAAATGGAAACAGGAAAAGGTGAATCGAGTCCAGGTGGAGGAAAATCAGGAAGAATACATAGAAAAATATAGGACTGTGTTGGATACCCTTCTGGATGAAAAAGATACTTTTGTGGATTTTATGAATAAAACAGTTTTGTATTCTGTGTTGGGCAGAGAAGATCCCGTATATGTATCACAGTCGCCGCTTCAGCTTGCAGGTGAATTTTCTCAGGAGCAATTCATAAAAGAAATAGAAGGAGTTTCAGTTGTATTAATGCCTTCGACAGCAGAAAATGATGAAATTTCACGTTCACTTGATGGAATTTCAAATATATATCGAAATTATAAAGTATCTGAATATGTTTATCAGAAATACATTCCGTTATGCCAGTATGATCAGGATTATACTGTATGGTGTTTAAAAGAAGATTACAACAAATACAGGAAAAAAATAAAAAAATTGATCCGTAAAAATCAGCTGCAGAATGTGATAACGTTAATAGAATATGGGTATGATGGTCCGATAGAGGAAAAAGATGCAGATGGAAAGGTGATATATAATTACAGAGGTACGCTGCATAATTACAGTGTCGGAAAATTACCGGGAATTTGGGCAGAGTGTGATAATGAGAAAGCAAATACCAATCAAATCGTATGCACTATGGAAAAAGAGGATGATTCATGTTTATTTGTGTTTGATGAAAAAAATGCTGATCAAAAAGGAAATTATCTGAAGATTACTGCGGGCTACAAAGAAAACAGGGCAGAAAATAATAATGATGCGAATGAACAAATGGATGCAGTTGTTATAATGGGAACATATGAGAATGGAAAATTTATTGAAAAATATAAATATCAGATGACAGTTGAAGCAGGAGTCCATGATTATCTGATTCGGTGCAGTGCTGATTACTATTGGTATAGTGGGGAAATCAATGCAGTAAAAATAGAAAAAGAGGAACCTTTGCATAACTTGAAACTGCAAATTTTATGTGGGGACTGAGGAGAAGGAGATGACGCAAAAAAAGTCAGCCCACCGGTTGACAATATATTTTGACAATGATAAGATTATAAACAAATCAGTGTCTGCACGGAGAAGTACGTGCGTACCGGTTTGAGTATCAAAGGGGGCAAATATCTGTTGACCCCGATATCATGTATAAGTTTGATAGAGGTTGCGTGTTTCAAGAGTAAGTCATCCGATGTATTCAGGTACAGGCGAAGGTGGCCAAAAGGGGAAAACGCCGAAAGCTGGATTGCACCTGAAGCTTGCAGCTTGGGCATGGAGCTAAGAACTCTATGACTGTCATCGAATGACGATGGGGCGCTATCTGAAAGAATACAGTTTTTATCATTTGTTTATTCTTTGGGACAGACCTGATCGCTTGGGTCTGTCCCTTTTATGATACAGAAGCTGTTCTGTTCAAGTCAGATGCACCTGGGATCTGTCATATGGTTCCGGCAGGCTTTACTGACAGTTACCCGACAGGATCGCTGTGCATTCTACAGTACAAGTATCAGTTTTATAGCGTTTCAGCCAGTTCAGATTAGGAGGAAAGACTATGGCTATTTTTACAGGAGCAGGTGTGGCAATTGTAACACCGATGCATGAAAACGGAGACGTAAACTACGAAAAATTAAGTGAGATTCTGGAAGAGCAGATCGCAGGTGGCACAGATGCCATCATTATCTGCGGAACCACCGGAGAATCATCCACACTGACACATGAGGAACATCTGGATGTGATCCGCTATACCGTTGAAAAAGTGGCAAAGAGAATCCCGGTTATCGCCGGAACCGGTTCTAATTGTACAGCAACTGCCATCTACCTTTCCCAGGAGGCAGAGAAGGCAGGAGCAGATGCCCTTCTTCTGGTAACACCGTATTATAATAAAGCAACACAGAACGGACTGATCGCACACTATACAGCAATCGCAGAGTCTGTAAAACTGCCGATCGTTCTCTATAACGTACCGAGCAGAACCGGCTGCAACATCCAGCCGCAGACAGCCGTATATCTTGCAAAAAATGTAGAAAATATTGTGGCGATCAAAGAAGCAAGCGGAGATATTTCACAGGTTGCAACTCTGATGCAGATGGCAGACGGATGCATTGATCTGTATTCCGGAAACGATGACCAGATCGTGCCGATGATGTCCCTTGGAGCAAAAGGTGTGATCTCTGTACTTTCCAATGTAGCACCAAAAGAAGCACATGACATTGTTGCTCTTTATAATGAAGGAAAAGTAAAAGAAAGCTGTGATCTGCAGCTGAAGGCACTGCCTTTGATCCATGCACTGTTCAGCGAAGTAAATCCGATCCCGGTCAAAAAAGCTCTCAATCTGATGGGAAAAGAGGTCGGACCGCTTCGCGGACCGCTCTCCGAGATGGAAGAGGAACATGCAGCAAAACTGGCAGAAGAGATGAAAAAGTTCGGCATCAAACTGGCAGAATAATGGATAATGCCAGAGTTACTATGTAACGGAGCAATTCGTAGGCATTATTCTTACATAAATGTAAAGCGAGGAAAAAGCAATGGTAAAAATTATTATGCACGGCTGCTGCGGACACATGGGTCAGGTGATCTCACAGATCGTAAAAGAGGATGCAGATGCACAGATCGTAGCAGGCATTGATCCGTTTGATAACGGAAAAATGGAATACCCGGTATACAAAAGCCTGGAGGACTGCAAAGAAGAAGCAGATGTTGTAATCGATTTCGCATCTGCAAAAGCAGAGGACGCACTGCTTGATTACTGCGGAGCACACAAACTTCCGGTTGTAGTCTGCACAACAGGACTTTCAGAAGAACAGCTTCAGAAAGTGGCAGAGACAGCAAAAAAGACTGCTGTCCTGAAATCTGCAAATATGTCACTTGGTATCAACACCCTGCTGAACCTGTTAAAGAGTGCTGCAAAAGTACTGGCAGAAGCAGGATTTGATATGGAAATCGTAGAAAAGCATCACAAACACAAACTGGATGCACCGAGCGGCACGGCTCTGGCACTGGCAGACAGTATGAATGAGGCACTGGGGAATGCCTATCATTATACTTACGACAGAAGCGACCGAAGAGAAGAGCGTGATCCGAAAGAGATCGGTATTTCCGCAGTTCGCGGCGGTAATATCGTAGGTGAGCATGAAGTGATCTTTGCCGGAACAGACGAAGTGATCGAGTTTAAGCATACTGCATATTCCAAGGCGGTTTTCGGAAAAGGTGCTGTACAGGCAGCCAAATTCCTGGCAGGCAGAGAGCCTGGACTGTATGATATGCAGGATGTGATCGCAGCGAACGCATAAAGAAACAGAAAACCAGAATGTCGTTTTATCATCTTTTGGATGGTGAAACGACATTTTTCGCAAAAGCTTAAGGGGATAAAACAATCGTAAAAAGAATGGAGGAAATTTTATGTACAGACGATTTCTGACGGCAGGAGCAGCCGCAATGCTTGCAGCCGCACTTTTGTTATCCGGATGCAGCAAAAAAACGCAGACCGATACCGCAAAACAGACCGAGACGCAAACGGTAACAGAGGGCAGCACGGAAAGTGAAAGTTCCTCTGAAACGGCAAAAGAGACACAGGCGAAGGGCAGCACAAAAGAAACAGCCAAAAAGAAAGCAGAAAGTGAGACTGCAAAAGAGAAAGAAAGTACATCAGAAAAAAACAGGGAAACACAGACTGACAAGGAGAGTGCCGGATCGGAAAAAGAGACAAAGCAGAACACCGGAAGCAGCGAAACAGTGAACTCTTCGGAGGTACATACCGTGATCGGGACGCTGGAAGAGCTGAGCATGGATCAGGTAGTGTTGCTTTCCGATAATGGAAATGAGCTTGCGTTTTCCACGGATGATGTAAAAATTGATCTGCCGTCCGGTATCCGGATCGGCAATCTGGTTTCTATAGATTACACCGGAAAGATCACGCAGAAAGGTAGCGAAAAGGCAACTGCTGTGCGTATTGCGGGATCGGCTGATGTTTTTAAGAGCGATGCAGAAACAGAAACGGAAGCAGCAACTGAGAAAGAAACGGAAAAAGTAACGGAACAGACCACAAGAAAAAATAAAAAAAGCAGTGAGGCTGCGACGGAAGCGAAAACGGACGAGAGCAAGGCAGCAGAAACGAAGGCGGATGCATCAAAGAAGCAGACGGTAAAAGGAACACTGGAAAAGATTTCCATGACCGGCATGACAATTAAAACTTCTGATGGAAAGGAACTGAAGTTCCGGATTGTACAGGTTCCGCTGTATTTAGAAAAAGGTCTTACAAAAGGAATGTCTGTGAAGATCACTTATCGCGGAGAACTGCAAAGCGAGGACTCCGATCAGGAAAGTGTGGAAGTGGTCAGGATCCAGAATGCAGACTGAGGAAAATCGCTGGAAGAAGTGCAGAAAACATGCATTCATGCCGGAATCTGAGAATGCAGACATGAAATCTGAGTTATAAAAACTTTAGAATTGTTTAGAGTTAAACTATTTTTATGTACAGTCAAGTATGCTATGATAATGCAAAGATATCAGGATTATGTGAGTGCAGAGCATGGAATGATCCGCAGAGTATCAAAGTTAATGGCTTTTGACATCAATATCATGCCAGAGGAGGAATCAGGATGGGCGTACAGATTGTATATACAAGCCGCACCGGCAATACGGAGAAACTGGCAGAAGCAGTTTTTGCGGCAGTGCCGGTAAAAGAAAAAAATGTAAAACGAATCGAGGAGAGAACAGAACGGGATGACGGAGAGATGTATCTGGTTGGGTTCTGGACGGATCGCGGGACAGCAAGTTCGGAGATCCTGGATCTGCTTGGAAACCTCCACGGGAAAAAGGTTGCACTGTTTGGAACCTGCGGCATGGGGAATGTGCCGGAATATTATGACCGGATTTTAAACGGAGTTGCAGCATTTATCCCGGAGGACTGTGAATATCTGGGCGGATTTTTATGTCAGGGCAAGATGCCGATCCAGGTTCGCAAACGCTATGAGGCGATGCAGAACACTTCCAATACACAGCAGGTGGAGATGCTGCTTCACAACTTTGACGAGGCACTTCTTCATCCGGACCGTCAGGATCTGAAAGCGGTGGCAGATTTTGTGAAAGGACTGTTCTGAAAAAAAGATGGGAAAATCAAAAGAAGTAAAGACAAATGCCATGCGTATCCTTGAGAGGAACAAGATTCCGTATAAAGAGTATACGTATGAGTGTGATGAATTTGTGGATGCCCTGAAAGTGGCAGACACACTCGGACAGCCATATGAGCTGCTTTATAAGACACTGGTCACGATTGGAAACAGCAGAAATTATTTTGTGTTTGTAATACCGATCGCCGAGGAGCTGGATATGAAAAAGGCAGCCAGATCAGTCGGCGAAAAATCCGTTTCTATGATCCATGTCAAAGACATCAATCAGGTCACCGGTTATATCCGCGGAGGCTGTACGGCAATCGGCATGAAAAAGCAGTATGTGACGAGAATTGATGAAAGTGCACAGAAACTGGAGAAGATGATCGTCAGCGGAGGCCGTCTCGGCGTACAGATCGAGCTGAAACCGGAAGATCTGAAAAAGGCAAGCAGGGGAGAGTTTGCCGATATTATTTTCAAACAGCCGGAATAAGTACGGACAATCAGCAGGGATTTCATTCCCATCGGATACCGCTTCCGGCGGATTGCAAAGTTAAGCAACATCTGAGATAAGAGGCAGATGAAAGAGAAGGAGAAGAAAATGGAAAAGAAAAAAAAGAAATGGCTTTCGCTGTTTCTTGCCGTGATCCTGGCATTTGCCGGTCTGCCGGTATCACTGATGGCAGCAGGAAATGCAAAAAGCCAGACACAGGAAACAACGAAGATTCTGCCAAGCCAAACATCGGGAGAGATCAACTGTTTTTCCTACGAATCATTCAGCGGAAAGAGCTGGACGTACAATGATGACGAGGCATATATAGACCTCGGATCATCGAATGAGAAGGCAGAAGAATGCTTTTACAGGGTAACGTTTAAGGGAAATGCCATCGAAGTTTTTGCAAACAAGAGTCACAACCACGGAAAAGTGAAATACCGTGTGGATGACGGAGCAGAGACACTGGTGGATCTTTATGAGAGCAGCCGTACCACGCCGCAGTCTGTATATAAAGCAGAAAACCTTACGGAAGGTGAACATACGCTCTATGCAGTTACGCAGAAGGAACGCAGTGGCAGTGCGGTAGTCAATCAGGTGGCTTATGTACAGGTCACACACAGCCCGTACATTGCAAAAGATTTTAAACTGGAAGATCAGGGGATTTCCTTAAGTGTCGGACAGAGCTATGCAATCTCTTACAGCTATACACCGTCTTATGCGACACTGAATGATATGTCCTATACAACTTCTGATAAAAATATTGTTTCTGTCAGTGCACAGGGAACGGTTACTGCAAAAAAAAGCGGAACGGCAGTGATCACGGCATCCAGCCAGAAGGCAGGGATTTCCAGAACAATGGAAGTGGAAGTGCGAGAGCAGGGAAGTGTACTTGGCGGTACCGTTACCGATCATAACACGCAGTACACGCAGAAACGTTTTGCGGAAGTTTCGGTAAAGAAAAACCGCAGCGAGACGCTGACTGCCTGGAAGAATGACCGTGCAGTCAGTGAACTGGTCTTAAGTGCGATCGGCGGTGATTTCACAAATGTGACAGTTCAGGCATCTGACCTGACGGACGGCAAAAAGAAGATCGCAGCCGAAAATGTGACGGCAACGTTTATTCGTTCTACAAAAGCTTATGTTTATGGATATATCTATGGAAATGATGTTCCGGCGGCAACAGAAGAGAACCGTGCGGAAGCATCGGATATTCTCTGGCAGAGTACGCCGATCGACATAAAAGCAGATACACTCCAGCCAGTCTGGGTTGAGTTTGCGATTCCAAAGACAGCAAAATCCGGCACTTACAAAACACAGCTGACCGTAACAGCAGATCAGCTTACACAGCCACTGGTGTTTGAGTGTGAAGTGCGTGTGCAGAATGCAGAACTTCCGGATAACTACAGAGATACCTTTGATATTGAACTGTGGCAGTATCCGTACACGAGTGCAGAATATTATAACGTAGAGCCGTTTTCCGATGAGCATTTGGAGATCATGAAGTCCTCCATGGAGCTCTATAAAAAAGCAGGCGGACATGCAATCACTGCTTCTGTCATCGAAGATGCCTGGGACGGACAGACGTACAGTGCAAATGATGTGCATTATCCATCTATGATCAAATGGATAAAGAACGGAGATCGCTTTACGTATGATTATACCGATTTTGATAAGTGGGTAAGCTTCAACAAGTCTCTGGGCATTGGGGATAAAATCGTGCTTTACAGCGTGGCACCGTGGCACAATTCATTCACTTACTGGGAGAACGGCAAGCTGGTAAAAGAAGGATTTTCTGTGGGAAGCACACGTTATACCACACTCTGGACGGATTTCCTTACCAATCTTACCGCACATCTGACCGAAAAAGGCTGGTTTGATGACAGTTACATCGGCATTGATGAGCGTGGATTTTCAGGCACCGCCTTTGATCTGATCGAATCTGTGAAAAACAAGGACGGCAAATGTTTAAAGACAGCCGGAGCGATGGACAGCTTTGTGGAAAAGAAAGAGCTTGCCATGCGAGTGACAGATCTGAACGTCGGAGATACGGCGGCAGCCGCACATCCGGCAGATTTTGAACAGCTGGTAAACGACCGGGAAGCAAAAGGACTTCGCACTACTTTATATTCCTGTACCGGCCACAGACCGGGCAACTTCTCCTTAAGTGCACCGGTGGAAAGTTACTGGTCGATCGTAAATGCAGGCAAATCCGGCACGGCGGGATTTCTTCGCTGGGCGTATGATGCCTGGGTGGAAGATCCGCTTGATGATACCACACACAGCAAATTTGAGCCGGGTGACTGTTTCCTGATCTATCCGGACGAAAAAACAGCACAGAATCCGATCAGCAGAAGCTCGGTAAGACTGGAGCGTATGGCAGAGGGTGTGCGTGATATCAACAAACTTGCCGTGATCAAAAAAGAAGCACCGCAGCTGGCAGATCAGATTCAAAAACTTTATGCAGGTATTTTAACAACTGCACAGGGCGGACATCCGGCCTTTCTGACCGATGCACAGATTGCGACGCTGTCTGCTGAGATGGATACATTCCAGGCAGGCATCGCCAGTCTGACAGATCAGTATATCAAGCTGACGGGAAGAACGGAAGAGAGCGAAACGGAGGCAGAGAGCGAAACAAAGAAGGAGACCGAAAGCGAAACAAAACCGATAGAATCCGAAACAGCCGCAACAGAAAAACCAGATCCGAAGCCGCAGCCGGATACAAAAGAGAGCGAGACAAAACAGCAGGTACCATCCACAGAGACACCGGCAAAAGCAAGACCGGCAAAGGTAAGAGGACTTTCCATCAAAGCAGTTTCGAAAGGAAAACTGCTTCTGAAATGGAAAAAAGTCAAAAACGCAGACGGCTATGTAGTTTATCGTGCCGATAAGAAAAAAGGCAAGTATAAGAAAGTTAAAGTCTTAAACGGAGCCAAAAAGATAAGCTTCACCAATAAAAAACTGAAAAAGAAGAAGACGTACTACTATAAAGTATGTGCTTACCACAAAGTGGGTAAAAAGAAAGTATATGGCAGCTGTTCTGCAGTGAAGAGCAGGAAAGTAAAATAAACGAATACAAAAAAAGCAGGAATTATGTTTAGTGAATCATGATATGCTCCCTTCTGGGCAGACAAGTGAAATAATAAAAAACTTGTCACTCAGGAGGGAGCATATTTTATCTTGGTCGGAGAAAACTTCTGCTTCTATAAGCAGCGAGCAACAAAGTTGTTTCAGTGAGAGTACAATCTCCGTCCGGAACGGAGTGTAGAAAGCACAGCGATTCTGTCAGGTGAATGGACGTAAATAAAATACAAATGTTTACTGTAAAAAACACATAAAGTGAGCGAAATTGAAAAAAATGACGGAATTTGCACAAGATGCTGAAAAAAGGAAAAACGTTACATTTAGGATCAAATGTAACGTTGTATGTACAAAAAAGATATGCTATTATATAGCTAAATTTCAAAATAACCGTAAAAATGCACAAAAAACAGAGAAAAAAGTGTGTAAAATAAATGAAAAATCAAAAATCACTTGACTTCAAGTACACTTGAAGTGATATAATAATGATGAAGGTAAACATTTTACTATATGTAAAACTGTCAAACTCATTCAAAAGGAGGAGAAAGGATATGAGACAAAAAAAACTGTTATCTGTTTTACTTGCAGGAGCGATGGTCGTAAGCGGTGGCAGCATTTCCGGTCTGGAGGGGATTATACCGGAAGTTGCAGCGGCAGCATCTTCTACAGAATGGAACGGGCAGCCGGGGGTATTCCAGGTGAACCGCGAGGCGGCAAGAGCGACTTTTTACAGCTTTGACACCGCAGAAAAGGCAAAAGCGAAAGACCAGACGAAATCTTCATTCTACAAGCTTTTAAATGGAGATGACTGGAAATTCAGCTGGGCAGTGAAACCGTCAGACCGTATCGGTGTAAAAGATGCTAACTTTAACCAGAAAGATTACGATGACAGCAGCTGGGATGACATTACCGTTCCGAAGAGCTGGCAGACCTATGTAAAAGAAGATGGTTCCTGGAAATACGATCCGGTGATCTATTCCAACCAGAACTATCCGTGGATGAATGCGGAGGGCAAAAATTACAGCCAGTATAAGGTAGGAGATGCTCCGACAGAATGCAATCCGGTTGGAACTTATCGAAAAACCTTTACGATCGATTCATCCTGGAAAGATCGCAACGTCTTTATTAACTTTGAAGGTGTTGGTTCTGCCATGTATCTGTGGGTAAACGGCAAATACATCGGATATGCAGAAGACAGTTTTACAAGAGATGAATTTAATATTACCGATGCACTTGATTTTTCAGAAGGAAACAAGAACGTGATTACCGTAGAGGTTTATCGCTGGTCTGATGGAAGTTACATCGAAAACCAGGATATGGTAAGACTTTCCGGTATCTTCCGTGATGTATACCTGACATCCAAAGATGACGTGGAAATCCGTGATTATACGGTAGTTACCGATCTGGATGAAACTTATACCGACGCAGATCTGAATATTGATGTAGATGTGAGAAATCTTTCTGCAGAGGATGTGAACGGATGGAGTGTAGAAGGAAACCTTTATGACAGTGATGGCAAACGGGTGACAACCACACCGCTTACCGGAACGGTTACTTCCTTTGACAGCGAGACAAAAGAAGCAAAAGTAAACCTGACACAGCACATCATCGATCCGGAAAAATGGAGTGCAGAGAAACCGAACCTCTACAACCTGGTTTTGGAACTGAAAAAAGACGGTGTGACAAAAGAAGCGACACAGACTGATGTCGGCTTCCGTGAAGTGGAGATCACCGATGCAAATACAGATAATGCAAGACTTCGAGTAAACGGTCAGGTCATCACGATTGCCGGTGTGAACCGTCATGAGAATGATCCACAGGATGGATGGTATCTGACAGAAGAAGATATGAGAAAAGATATTGAGCTGATGAAAGAGCTGAACATCAATGCAGTCCGTACTTCTCATTATCCGAATGATCCGACTTTCTACAAACTCTGTGATGAGTATGGTATTTATGTGATGGACGAGGCAAACGTAGAGTCTCACAACGGACGAAGCCAGTATAAAGTTCCGGGAAGTCTGCCGGGCTATGTGGAGGCAGCAGAAGACCGTGCCATCAATATGCTGGAGCGTGATAAAAACTATCCATGTGTTATCATGTGGTCACCGGGAAATGAGACCGGAACCGGTGATTCCCTTCAGGCAGAGATTGATTATTTCCAGAATAACGATGATACCAGAGTTGTTCATTATCAGGGATGGAATGACAATGCCGGTGTGGATGTATGGTCCAATATGTACCCGAATGTTGGAAAACAGGTAAAAAACCAGAAAAAACCGTACCTGATGTGTGAATACCTGCATGCAATGGGAAACAGCTGTGGCGGTATGAAAGAGTATTGGGAAGAAATTCGTGCGAATGGCATCCTGCAGGGTGGATTTATCTGGGATTTCGTAGATCAGAGTTACAATACACCGCTTCTTGATTCTGACGGAACATGGGACGGAAAGAGCACTTACTGGGGCTATGACGGAGACTGGAATCACGGAACTTATACCGATGCAGACGGAAATACGAAGGACTATTCTTCCTGGAAGTCTGGAAACACCGATTTCTGCGTCAATGGTATTGTATCTCCGGATCGTACACTCCAGCCGGAAGCTTATGAAGTAAAACGTATTTATCAGGCACTTCAGATGCAGCTCAAAGATCTGGATTCCAGGACCGTTACGATCAGCAACGAATGGATCGCTACCAATGCAAACGAATATACCATGAAATGGGAAGTGGTAAAGAACGGAACCGCAGTGGAAAATGGAACCATGGATGTGGATATTCCGGCAGGAAGCAGCAAAGAGGTTGTCATTCCATTTACCACACCGACGGATGCAGCAGCAGGTGATGAATATTTCCTGAATATATCTTTTGTAACAAAGAGTGACGATCAGTTCACCTGGGCCAAGAAAGATTTTGCAGTGGCAGAAGCACAGTTTGAACTGGATTTCGCAGGAACGGATGCAGCAGTGGAGGCAATGGATACCTCCAAACTGGAAGATATCAAGACATTTGAAGAAACCGATGGTGAGGTAAAAGTAGCAGGTGACAACTGGACCGTTTCCTTTGACAAGAAAACCGGTGAGATGACTTCTTACCAGTCAAACGGAAAAGAAATGATTGCAGAAGGCATTGAGCCGAACTACTGGAGAGCTTCTACCGATAATGATAAGAAGGAATCCGTGGATGCAAAATGGAAAACAGCAAACGAGAACGTTCAAATCGATGAAGTGAGCGTCAACAAAGAAAACAAAGTGGTTTATGTTTCTGTAGCACGTACACTGAAGAACTGTGCGGATTCTAAGGACCGTCTTACCTATGCAGTCTATGCGAACGGCGAGATCCTTGTAAAAGCAACCATGGCACCGAACTCCAACATGAGTAATCTTCAGAGAGTCGGTACACGTCTCCAGCTGGCAGCCGGACTTGATAACCTGACCTGGTATGGACGCGGCGAATCGGACAGCTACAGTGACAGAAAGACAGGATATGATGTCGGTGTGTGGAGCAGCACCGTAGATGAACAGTTTACCAATTATGTTTACGCTCAGGAAACCGGCAACAAGACCGACGTCAGATGGATGGCAGTGACCGATGCAGACGGTGACGGACTGCTGGTTGATGCACAGGATCACCTGCTGGAGATGAGTGCACTGAACTGCACACAGGAAGCACTGGAAGCAGCCGGACATCCATACCAGATCGAACGCACAGATAATACGGTTCTGACGATTGACTATGCACAGATGGGTCTTGGAACTGCAAGCTGCGGACAGGCAACTCTGTCTCAGTATCTGCTCGGAACAGGTAAGACATACAGCTATACTTACCGCCTCAAACCGATCAGCAAATCCACAAGCGAAGAACTGATGACAGAGAGCAAGAAGAATTATGCAGATGAAACAGCACTGCTGAACGGCATCAAGATCGGTGACCAGGAACTGGATGGATTTGATAATGACATCACATCTTACAGTGTAAACGTTTCTTCCCTGTCCGGAACAGTTCCGGAGATCACAGCGGAAGCAGTATCCGAAGATGTAAAAGTTGAGGTCACAAAACCGGAAAGTCTTCCGGGCACAGCAACCGTAAAAGCAACCGCAAAGAGCGGATTTAGCAGAACTTACACGATCGAGATCAAGAATGATACTTCCATTCAGCTCTCAGATCTTGGATACGATACTGCAAGAAGTACATCCGGATACAACGGAATCCATGTAAACGAGGACAATGCAGGTACAGAACTTGACCTCTATGTGGAAGGCAAACGTACAAAATTTGAAAAAGGATTTGGTGTCAATGCCGATTCCGCACTGTATTTCGATGTTTCCAAACTGAATGCAACACGCCTTCAGGGTTATGTCGGAATCGATGCTCATAAAGCAAAAACACAGGATGGAGCGTATCCGATCATCAAACTGGACGGCAAAGAAGTATGGAAAGGCGAGCTGATGAAACATGGTCAGAACGCACAGTACTTCGACATCGAGATCCCGGCAGGAACAAAGGAAATCTGCCTGTATGCAGACAAAAATGTCAAAGACGGACACGATATGGTGAGCTGGTGCGATACCAAGGTTCAGTTAAGCACAGAAGAACTGACGACAGCATCCCTGACCTTAAAAGAAGATGCAGCAGTCAGAATGGATCGTTCTGCAAATATTCTTTATAATGTTCCGGCAGGCATGACAAAAGCACAGCTCTTTGCAATGTTTGAGCTTGGCGAGGGTGAAACCTTATCAATGGAAGATCCGTATAACGCATCCTTTGACGAGGATGGAGCACCGGTAGCAACCGGATATCTCGTAAAACTTCGCAAAGACGGAACGGTAGCAGACACCGTAACCATGGCAGTAAACGGAGATGTGGACGGAAGTGCAAACGGAACACTGGACATCGCTGATATCAATATGCTTCGGGAAGTGCTGGCTGGCAATGCAGTATTTGATGCAGTCAATACTTATGCGGCAGATGTAAACGGTGACGGAAAAACAGATCTTTTCGATCTGGCAGATCTGAAAGTGCTGGCTGGTATTGGGGCTGATATTGACGGTGCAAAAGAAGCAGCAACCGTAAAATTAACCGCAAAAGATAACACAGCAGAAGAAAAAAGAACCGTAGAAGTAACAGGAAGCATTTCCCAGATATCCGAAAGCAGCAGCTCTGCAATGATAGCAGGAAGCTTCACACTGAAATATGATACAGCAACTTATAACATTAGCAGCCTTGCACTGGCAGACGGTGTGGAAGGAAATATTTCCGTAAAAGAAACAGAAGACGGTGTGCAGGTAGTTTACGATCTGACAAAAGCAGTTGCAGTACAGGCAGATCTGTTCAAAGCAAGCTTCAGCCTGAATGAAAATGCAGAAAAGAAAGAGACAAGTTTCTCCATTGAAAATCTGACGATTGCCGGAAAAGATGCACAGATCGATGCTTCCGCAGAAGAAGTAAAAGTAACACCGGCAGGCGGAAAAGATACAACACCGGTTACCGGGCAGAAATATGTATACTTAACCGCAAAAGTAGACGAAGCAAACGGAGTATACGGAACCGATACCGAAGAATCTGATAAATATGGTCTGTTATATATGGATGTGGCAAATTCCGTATCCGGATGGGGCGGCTTCCATGTCAACGAATACGATGGCGGCGAGAGCACAAACAAAGGCGAGCTGAGCATGAATGTTGACGGTGTACGCAAAGTCTTTGCACAGGGCTTAAGTGCAAATACCGATGCAACCATGACCTTTGATTTAAGCGGCATCAAAGCAGAACGCTTTGAAGGTTATGTGGGTATTGACTATACAAAATCTACCAAGACAAACCGTGACGGTGCAAACTTTATCTTCTATAAAGACAGCATCAGCGAAGAAAACAAACTGGCAGAGAGCGGTGTGATCCTTCAACCGGACAATGCAAAACTTATGAATGTTGACCTGACAGGTGCAGAAAAACTGATCATCTACATTGATAAAGTCGGTGGAAAGAACGATGACTGCGTGGATATCGCAGATGCAAAAGTTTATGTAAAAGAAGACGATAACAATCCGGATCAGCCATCCAAAGACGAACTGGAAAAGATCAAAAACCAGGCAGTCGCAGCAAAGAACGATGCTGAGACCGCAGCAAAAGCAGCAAAAGCAGCAAAAGCAGATGCAGAAGCAGCAAAGGTAAAAGCAGAAGAAGTAAAAGCAGCCGCAGAAGAGGCAAAAAAAGCAGCAGAAGAA
>ERZ827363.1834-NODE-1834-length-19652-cov-13.689799_pt1 | contig 19652 bp, 18 predicted proteins | sample MGYA00519776_ERZ827363 | MGnify/ENA primary metagenome ERZ827363 (study PRJEB31778, sample SAMEA3449288) | human gut metagenome | biome: human gut; feature: human-associated habitat; material: faeces | place: United Kingdom | collected 2010/2012 ...
GCCGAAGAAAGGAGAGCCCAACATGAAAACGACCACACGACCCCGACGCTGAAAATGGACGAGCTGCGCACCCCCTCCGCGCTGCTCTCTGAAGCGATCCGGCGGTCGTGTTTCTGTTTTTCAGGGACTCGACACCACCAAGATCCCCGGCTCTGGCCGGGCCAAGATGAAAGGAGACCACCATGACACACGATCCGAACGTGTACGGCTATGTAAACGGAAAACCCGTTTTTTCCCGCGACGAGTTCATCTATGAAAGCCGCCGGCGCGGCCCCATCGAGGACGACGCTGAGCTCATAGCCTTCGCCGAAAAAGCGACGAGCGGCTGGCATAGCGCCGGCTGGAGCCATAGCTTCATCGACTTCTACATCAGCGACTACGCGCTGAGCGAACCCTTCGCAAGCCTGACGCTAAGTGAGTTCGGGCGCCTGAAGGAGCTCCAGCAAGAAGCGCGCGAAGCCGCCAAAGCAGCGGATGACGCTCGGCGCTGGCAGCTCAAGGAGACGATCAACTGGGCCGACAACAGCGTCGAGGAAATCTACGAGGACAAAGACGGGAACATCAAGCGCATCACGGTCATCGGCCCGCACGGCGACGCCTGCTGAGGAGGTGAGGAACATGAACACCAAAGCCATCCGGCAGCTCGCCGACGTCACACTGGACAAGTACCGCAGCTCAATCCCCCGCAAAGCCTTCGAGGAGTTCGTGAAGGACATCATCGCCGGCGAGAACCGCGCGACCGCCTTCAGATACGAGGCAAGCCCCATCTGCCGGGCCTCGTTCCCGTCCACGCTGGACGAGGACGGCGCCCGCTGCACGTCGCCCTCCTCGCGGAGGGCGTGGATAGAAATTCAAAGACGATGTTCACGCCTTTCTGCACCTCGGGTCGCCCTCCTCGCGGAGGGCGTGGATAGAAATCGCTTGGTGGCAGCCGTCGAACCAGAGCGCTTGGTCGCCCTCCTCGCGGAGGGCGTGGATAGAAATTGTCGGTTTTGCTGTCGCGGTCTGCCGGAAGTTACGTCGCCCTCCTCGCGGAGGGCGTGGATAGAAATATATACTGCGCCACCTCCTGCAGGGTACGTTTCCCGGGTCGCCCTCCTCGCGGAGGGCGTGGATAGAAATGGTACATCCAAATACAGGCGGCAACAACTGCGCGTCGCCCTCCTCGCGGAGGGCGTGGATAGAAATTTTTTTCCCTCTGGCTCTCTATGTCAATTTTACCGTCGCCCTCCTCGCGGAGGGCGTAGATAGAAATTCCAAGCGCAGCAACAAGGCAGCGCAGGGCGACAAGTCGCCCTCCTCGCGGAGGGCGTGGATAGAAATTATGGTCGGAGACCGCGTGGCAAAGCTCCAGGCGGTCGCCCTCCTCGCGGAGGGCGTGGATAGAAATCTGTATTTTTCGTCATAGGCACGCCGCATCACAGGTCGCCCTCCTCGCGGAGGGCGTGGATAGAAATCATACTCTCTCGTCTTCCCACCCAAAAAATACAGTCGCCCTCCTCGCGGAGGGCGTGGATAGAAATTCGGTAACGGTCAGAGTATCGCCGTCGGCATCGGTGGTCGCCCTCCTCGCGGAGGGCGTGGATAGAAATCACACACCGGTCACGGTCAGGCCGTCCAGACTGCGTCGCCCTCCTCGCGGAGGGCGTGGATAGAAATAACCTGTCCGCCAAACAGAACAGCAGCTTTTCCAGGTCGCCCTCCTCGCGGAGGGCGTGGATAGAAATGGATTCAGGACATCATTGCAGCCTACAAGGATGCGTCGCCCTCCTCGCGGAGGGCGTGGATAGAAATCGAGATGTTCCGGCGCAGCACCCGCAAGCGGCGTGGTCGCCCTCCTCGCGGAGGGCGTGGATAGAAATTACTTGCAGCAGCGTCCGCAGCCTACCGCATCAAGTCGCCCTCCTCGCGGAGGGCGTGGATAGAAATTGAAATGCAGGGCGCCCGCATTGAAAGCTGTGAGGTCGCCCTCCTCGCGGAGGGCGTGGATAGAAATAAGCTCACCTACGGCACGGTGGAAGATCTGCCGTGTCGCCCTCCTCGCGGAGGGCGTGGATAGAAATCTATATCGCTCTCGCCGGTTTACCATATCTCAGGTCGCCCTCCTCGCGGAGGGCGTGGATAGAAATACTGGCTCTCTGGCGGGACTTGCTGGCCCGCTGACGTCGCCCTCCTCGCGGAGGGCGTGGATAGAAATCGAATAGCCGTTCTGTTGACTTCGATTGTAAAGTGTCGCCCTCCTCGCGGAGGGCGTGGATAGAAATATCACGGAAATGGAACGTGACGACAAGACAAAGCGTCGCCCTCCTCGCGGAGGGCGTGGATAGAAATATCCGGCGCTTCGTGCAGCAGCACTGCAGTTCCGGACGTCGCCCTCCTCGCGGAGGGCGTGGATAGAAATAGGCCGGTCTCGGTGCTGCCGCCTGCGTCCGTGGTCGCCCTCCTCGCGGAGGGCGTGGATAGAAATCGGCGCGTCTCCGGTTGTCCACTGATGCACTGCGGTCGCCCTCCTCGCGGAGGGCGTGGATAGAAATATGCTCTACCGCCCGAAGCCCTGCTGGTACAGCCTGTCACCCTCCCCGCGGAGGGTACAGATAGAAACCAGTTTTCACCGCGAATCGGGCATCGCCACAATTTTTCCAAAAAGGAGTTTTCCATGCATACAGTTTCCCTCACCCATCAGCTCGTCGCCATCCAGGACGACTTTGACCTCGACAAGATCATCGAAAGCGGCCAGTGCTTCCGGCCACAGAAGCTGTCCGACGGGCGCTACCGTTTTCTTTCCGGCAGCGCACTCCTTTATCTGACTCCGCTGGGCGATGGTCAATACGACGCCGCATGGTATGGCTCAGATCGGGAGTACTGGGCCGACTACTTTGATTTGGGCCGGAACTATGCCGCGCTGCGGTGCAGCTTGGCGGGACAGAGCAGCTATCTGGACAAATCGCTCGATTTCGGGCAGGGCATCCGAATCCTGCATCAGGACCCATGGGAAATGCTCATCACCTTTCTCATCTCCCAGCGCAAGAGCATTCCGGCCATCCGCACCGCCGTGGAACACCTTGCCCGGTGCTGCGGCGAACCGCTCAGTGCCGAAGGCGATGAAGTTTTCCTCTTTCCTACCCCGCAGCAGCTCTGCGGCCTCTCTGAGGCGCAGCTGATGGGCTGTGGTCTGGGCTACCGCACCCGTTACATCCAGAACGCTGCCGCTCAGGCTTCCAGCGGCACACTCGACCTCGGTGCTCTGGCGGCGCTGCCCGACGACGCGCTCTTTTCCCGCCTCCTCGAGCTGGACGGCGTCGGCAAAAAGGTAGCAAACTGCGTCTGCCTCTTTGGCTATGGCCGTACCGCGATGGCTCCCATTGATGTCTGGATACAGCGACTCATTGATGAGGAATTCGGCGGCCGCGACCCTTTTCCTTCCTATGATCAGCAGGCTGGCATCGTACAGCAGTACCTGTTCTACTACAAACGCAGCACCAGCCGCAGCGTCGCTCACAAAAAATAAAAAAAGTTATTGACAACTCTCCATTTGGCTGGTATAATAACACACGTCGTCAGGGACGACGCACCAGCTATGGGGGATTAGCTCAGCTGGGAGAGCGCTTGCATGGCATGCAAGAGGTCAGCGGTTCGATCCCGCTATTCTCCACCAAAAAGACACTGCACAGTTTGTGCGGTGTCTTTCTTTTTGCACGTTTGTTAGTCCAGCCTGATGCAGTAAATCGTAAGATAAAAGCAGAAGACGCTCTTCCCGGATGGAAAGGGCGTCTTCTGCTTTTTTTAGCCGTTCTTCACGCCCGCCGGAGCCGGTTGGGCAGAGGCCGTGTCAAGGCCGACGAGATATTCCGGATCGACCCTGTCCTGTGGTTTCTTTTTTGATAGCATGGTGATTTACCCCTCCTAAGAGATTTCGCGGGAAGCACTTCTCCCCGTCTGACAGGGAGAAGTATATATTCCAAATCTTAGGAAATGCCCGAGAAATTTATTAAGAAGGACGTAAGAGGTTTGAATTTTTTATGAAACCCTCTCAGGCGCTTCGCGCCAGCTCTCCCAAGGGGAGAGCCTTTGGCAGGCCGGGCAGCTTTCGTCTGACTGCTGAAGGTGTAATATGGCGCAAAAAAGAGTGCTCCGCTGCAGAGGGCAGCCGCTTCGGAACGATGTTCCTTGTCAAGTTGCTGCTGACGCAGATTGCGGATATGCACCATGACGGTGCCGTTGGAGACGTAGAAATACGGCTCGCCCCACACGGTCTCGTAGATGACCTGCACCGGGAAGATGCGCTGGGGGCTTTGCATCAGCAGCTTGAGGATCTTGTACTCGGTCTCGGTCAGGTCGGCCTCCTGCTCGTCTACCCAGACCCGGTTGCAGTCCAGCGCGATGCGCACGCCGTCCCGGATGTCCGGGTCATCCTCTACGATCATGATGGTCTGCATAGTCTATGATTCCTTTCCTGTATTGCATAGTATCAGTATAGCAGATTTTCTGCATTGTGGACAGCTTATCACATACTTCTTGGGATTTGTGGGATAAGATCCTAAGGAATTCTTAAGAAAGCGGCCATTTTGCCTCTTGCGGAGCGGGGCGGGGGAGAGTATCCTTATAGAAGAATACACAGGAAGTGAGGGTATCCCTATGCACAAAAAAGTTTTGGTATGTCTGCCCCTGAACGACGCCCACCGCGCCGCGCTGGAGGCATCCGTGCCGGAATTTGAATTCCGTTTCAACGCGCTGGACGATGTCCACGCCGAAGATGTGCTCTGGGCCGACATCGTGCTGGGCAACGCACCGGTGTCGATGATCCGCCAGAACAAGCACATCGAGTGGTTCCAGTCCAACTCCGCCGGCCCCGACGCCTACCTGAAGCCCGGCGTCCTGCCCGAAAACTGCATGGTGACCAACGCCACTGGTGCCTACGGTCTGGCCATCAGCGAGTGGATGCTGGCCATGTGGCTGGGCATCCAGAAGGATATGTTCCTCTACCGCGACCGCCAGAACCAGCGCCAGTGGGCTCCCATCGACCGCCCCGTGAGGGGCATCACCGGGGCGCGGGTGCTCTGCGTCGGCATGGGCGACATCGGCTCCAACTTTGCCCGCCGCGCCCATATGCTGGGCGCTGAGGTGGTGGGCGTCCGCCGCACGGTCCACCCCGACACGCCCTGCCCGGACTACTGCCTGCGTGTGGTGGCCCAGAGCCAGCTGGACGAGGAGCTGCCTGAGGCCGACCTCATCGCTCTGAGCCTGCCCGGCACCCCTGAGACCAACAAGCTGTTCAACGCCGAGCGCTTCGCCCGCTGCAAGGACGGTGCCATCCTCATCAACGTGGGCCGCGGCACCACCGTGGACAGCGACGCCCTCGTGGAGGCCCTGCGCAGCGGCAAAATTTTTGGCGCGGGCCTCGACGTCACCGACCCGGAGCCTCTGCCCGCCGACCACCCGCTGTGGGGCGAGCCGGGCGCTATCATCACGCCCCACAACTCCGGCAAGTTCAGCCTGCCCAAGACGCTGGACAACATCGTGGACATCTTCATCCACAACCTCAAGCGCTACGCCGAGGGCCTGCCGCTGGACAATCAGGTCAACCGCACCACCCGCTATGCCGCCGACCAGAACGGCGGCCACCGCCTGCTGAGCACCCTGTAAAATACGATAGTGTGATGAAAAGCCCCTCTGCACCGCGGTGCAGAGGGGCTTTTGGTTTAGAGATTCATCGTGCCAGCACCACCGAAAGGGTGACTTCCTTGGCGTCGGGCGAGAGGTCAAAGCTGCCGCCGTCCTGTGCGGTGAGGCAGACATTGTAGACCTTCTTCGCGCTGAGACGGGCCGGGGCATCGTCGAAGTGCCAGTCGGACACCTCATGGTAGCGGCCATCCATGCCGAGGGCGAAGAGCTTATAGTCGGCGGCATTTCCGGTCAGGCCGTTGATGCGGAAAGAAACAGTCGTCGCGGGGTGGAGGTTGTCGAGGGTGGCGGTGTGGAGCCAGCTTGCGGGGGTGCCGGCGCCGCCTGCGGCCTGGAACTCTGCTGCCGAAAGCACCCGGCGGGAGGTCTTGTCCAGATCGACCTTCCGGTAGGGCATCTCGGGCAGGAAGACGAAGCGGTCCTGCAGGCGGAGCAGCTCTTTGTAGCCGGTGGGGCAGTAGAGCTTGTTGCCGTCACGGCCCGCATACATACCGATGGCCATGTTGTTGTAGCCGTAGAGGGAGGCGACGTCCACGGTGAGGACGGTCTTTCCGGTGTCGAAGTCCAGCACGATGTACTGCCACATGCCGCTGTCCACGTCCTGCACGAAGCCGTAGATATAGCCGGTGGCGGTGGAGAGCTTCATCATGGAGGTGTCGCTGAGGTCGTCGCGGCACCAGATGCTCTTCATGGTCCAGCCGTCGGCGGTGCGGATGGTGTCCACCCGTTCGACGCCGGGCATGATCATGCAGTTGCCCTTGAGCAGCCAGTTGCGGTCGTAGATGTTCTCGTAGCTCTGGATGGAAGAGTCACTGTCGGGCTTTGCAAGGTTGGGGCTGCCTGCGCCGAACCAGTTGCAGACGATGGTGCTGACCCGGCCATTGCCGTGGTCGTAGACGATGGCCGAATTTTCCACCGACACCGGCATGTTGGCGGGCAGCTCGTCGATGATGGGATGGCTGGCCGCCACCTCGCCGGTGCGGATGTCCACAGCCATCAGGCTGACGGTCTCGAGGTTGTCGGTAAAGAAGACCAGCTCTTTGCTCAGAGAGGGCGAGCAGCCGCCGCCCCATGCCAGACCGCCGCCGGTGGTGGCAGCGCCTTCGCGGCTGTCTTTTGCGCCCACGCTGTCGTAGGGGGTGCGCCAGACGACTTCAACGCCGCCGTTGGCGCGCAGCAAGTAGCAGGCAAGATTCGTCAGGATGACCGCACCCTCCCGGCAGGAGGCAATGCCGTTTTCAGCACCTTCGCCCGGAGCGGGAGCGTAGACATGGACTTCGTGGTCGAGGTCGGCGGTGCCGCCGGCAAGGATGGTTTCGATGGCATTGTGGGAGATGTAGCCCATCGCGCCCTGCTGGCCGCGGCTGGGGTAGATGCGGAAGCCGCCGGTGACGAACCAGAGGTTGCCGTCGTAGTCGAAGACGATGGAGAGCAGATTCTGCTCGAGGCTGCGGCCAAGCACCCGCTCGGCAGCCTCTTTGATGTTGATGTCCAGTACCTTTTCAAAAACCGGCAGAGGCGTACCCTTCTCGTCGGTGGCGCGAAGCATCAGCACATGGTTGTGGCTGGTGGGGCAGACGATGAGGTTGCGCCCGTCCACAAAGGAATAGGAGCTTTGGATGAGATAGCCACCGCCGTCGTGCCTGGCGGGAGAGAAAAAGCCGATGGTGCGGACTTCTTCTGCGTCGAGGTCGCGGATGGCCAGACCGCCCAGGAACGGGCTGACGGGGTTATCGAAGTTGTCGAAGAAGATGGCCGGGGAGGCGTTGGGGTTCGTCTTTTCCATTGCCACGTTGACCTCGGGGCAGATGCCCACGGGGAGGACGGCGTCGGTGGAGTCGGTGTTGTAGCAGTCGTGGTGGATGTTTGACTCGCTGCGGCCCATAAAGGGGTTGGCGTCCACGACTTTTGCCGTCAGAGGCTTCGGCGGCAGGGTGGTGTCTGTGCCGTGGAAAAGGCCAGACAGAAGGCAGTCTGCCCTGGCGGCGGGGGCCAGCTGGCAGGACAGCAGTGTGAGAGCGGAAGCGCTGAGGAAATTGCGTCGGGTCATTTTCATGGTGGAGTCCTCCTTTTTTGATAACATGACCTCTCAGCCTCCCCTCGATAGGGGAGGTGGCACGCCGCAGGCGTGACGGAGAGGTTAAAGGTTCAATAAAATATTCACCCGGAACAAACCGTTCTCGGTCTCGACGGTCATAGAACCGCCATATCTGGAAACGGCCGTCTGGATGGAGACGAGGCCGATGCCCATTCCGTCGTGTTTCGTGGAGTGGAGGGTGCCCTGCTGGCGCTTGAGTACACCGTCATAGCGGTTCTCCACCAGCAGGCCCAGCATGGCGGGGCTCAGCATCCGGGCCAGCACCTTCACCTGCCGCTGTTCGGGCGGTAGCTTCTGGCTGGCGTGGAAAGCATTTTCCAACAGATTGCCCAGCATCATGCAGAAGTCGGCCTCCGGGATGGCCAGCTGGCGGGGCAGTTCCAGCCGCCAGTCCACCGGCACGCCGAGGCTGTGGGCCTCGTGGTCGTAGTGACCGGCCAGAGCGTCCACGGCAGGATTCGCGCAGAGGGTGGGGCGCTCCTCGCTCAGCTCGGATTCGTACTGGTGCAGGTAATTTTTCAGCTCATCCACCTGCCCGGCTTCGGTGAGTCCGGCGATGACGTGGAGGTGCTGGCGGAAGTCGTGGCGGAGATGCCGCGTCTGCTCCATATAGGTCCGCAGCTCGGTGTAGCGGCGGGATTCCACGGCCAGAAGCTGGTTTTCCCGGTCGAGCTGGGCGCTGCGGGTGTACTCCCGGGCCACCTGATACATCTCGTACAGCAGCAAAAAGATGCCCAGCAGAGAGATGGTGACGGCCAGAACAGCAATGATCATCAGACGGTTGATAAGCACGACGGCCGGGTCCAGCGGCATGCAGAAGACGAGGAAAGCCGCGTAGATGGTGGGCAGCGGCCACGCCGACTGCCAGAAGGCTTCGCCCCGGTACTCCCGCAGCAGCCAGCGGCTCCACTGGACGGCGGTGAACCAGAAGATGATGCAGAGCACTGCCGAGAGTCCCAGCTTGAGCAGGGAGGTGGGACGAGACAGGCCGGGGCGTCGTTGCCCACCTCAGCCCGGGCGTTGAGCACCACGGAAAGCAGGGAGCAGACTGCCGTCATGACGCCGGAGACGGCGAAGAGAAAGGCGGTCTGGCTCACGGAAACTTCCGGCCCCACCCGCCAGCGCAGCAGCCAGAACGCCGCCAGCAGGGTGGGCAGAAGCAGGATGTTGCTGTCCAGTTCGAAGATGGCGCAGAGGGCCGCCGCTGCAAGGCAGATGACCGTGACGAGAGTGGCTGCCAGCACAGCGGTGCGCCGGGGTGCTTTCACATGCTCCCACAGGGGCGCGAGGCAGAGGAATGCCCCCGGGTAGAAGACGGCGAGGTCCAGAAAATAGCGTCCAAATAAAGAAAAGTCCAAGGTCGGGCCTCCTCTCGGCGTCATAGCTCCCGCCGCATATGGCGGAACTGATATTGTGTGAACTGGGCGAACAGGGTGTTCTTATCCTTCTGACGCACGGGCAGGCAGGTGCCGTCCAGCATCTCGAAGCAGTCACAGTCCAGCCGGAGCACCTTGTCCATGTTCAGGATGACGCCCCGGTTGCAGACGAGGAAGTTCTCCTGCGCCCGCAGCAGCTGTTCCACCTGGGAGAAGGTGGAGACGGTCCGGCACTCGCCGTCGTCGCTGACGATGCGGACGTAGTGGTTCTGGGCCATGGCGTACTGGATCTTCCGCAGGGGGAGATGTACCTGCTGCCGTGCGATGCGGACTTCCAGCTCCGGTTCGGCCCGGAAGAGCACCCGCCGCAGCTCGTCGGCCAGCTGGAAGAGCTTTTCTTCCCGGTAGGGCTTGAGCAGGTAGTCGAAGGGGTGGACGGGGAATGCGTCCCATACGTATTCCGGGGACGAAGTCACGAACACCAGCAGCAGGTCGGGGTCGGTCCGGCGCAGGATGCGCGCCGTCTCGATGCCGTTGGTGCCTTCCATGCAGATGTCGAGAAAAACGACCTGATAATTTTTTGAGGGGAACGCCGCCAGAAAGGCGTCGCCGCTCTCATAATGGTCACAGACCAATGGTTGCCCGCCGCCGAAAGCCAGCCGCAAAAGGCTCTCCAACCGCTGAGCGTCGGGCAGGCGGTCTTCTACGACCGCAAATCGAAGCTCCATCCTCAGTTCCTCCCTTATGAACATATTATAACATAACCATCGGGGCTTAGACACAGCGATTCACGCAGAAAACGACCCCATTCACGCAGGTTTGACGGCCCTCAAAAAAGGACAATGGAAATTTGTGATGAGAGGATGAAGTTTTGTGTTGTTGAAAACTTTCGGCAGACATAGAAAAGCGCACCCCTTCTGCTTCTGTATGGAGAAGGGGTGCGCTTCGTTTATACTTCGAGTTCAGCGGGGTCGGACTGGTAGTCCTTATACTGGCTGGGATACAAAAATGAAAGAGAGTTCAGGCAAATGCTCTTATTTTGCCCATCTCTTTTCCACTTCTTTGCCAAAAAAGTGAGATGAAGCACACAAAAGACAACGAAATGCCCGGCACAGAGTAAGCAAAATACTTTGTGCCGGGCGGAGATGAGAAAAAGTTTCTTAGTGGTTGGCGGCGCGGTAGATGGCGATCATGTCGTCGAGGCTGAGTTTTTTGGCCGAGCCGAGGGCGGAGCCGGAAGCCTCGAGGCAGCGGCGGGCCATCTCGTCGATCTGCGCATCGGTGGGGTCGATGCCCAGCTCGTGGAAGCTGGCGGGCATCCCGATGCTGTGGTAGAAGTCCACCATGGCCTCGATGCCTTTCAGGGCGATCTCCTCGTCGGTGCCGTCGGTGGTCACGCCCATGACGTTCCGGGCAAAGCGGACGAAGCGGGGCAGGCAGTCCTTATAGACATACCGCGCCCAGCTGGGCCAGAGGGCGGCGAGGCCCGCGCCGTGGGTCACGTCGAACATACCGCCCATCTCGTGCTCGAGTTTGTGGGACATAAAGTCGCCGCTGGCGATGCCGCAGCCGGTCAGGCCGTTGTGGGACAGACTGCCCGCCCACATCACCTCGGCCCGGGCCTCGTAGTTGGCCGGGTCGGTGTGGAGGATGACTGCGTTCTTCATCACGGTGCGCAGCAGGCCCTCGGCCAGCGCGTCGGTCAGCTCCATATTGCCGCCATTGGTGAAATAGCGCTCCATGGTGTGCATCATGATGTCGGCGCAGCCGGACTCGGTCTGATAGTCGGGCAGGGTCTTGGTGAGCTCGGGGTCCATGAGGGCGAACTTCGGGCGGCTGATGTCGTCGTTGTAGGCCCGCTTCTGGTGGGTGTCCACCCGGGTGATGACGCTGCTGTTGGATGTTTCACTGCCCGCCGCCGCGATGGTCAGGATGCTGGCCACCGGCAGGCACTTCCTGGCCGTGCGGGTGTGCTCGTACAGCTCCCAGACGTCCTTTTCCGGCTCGGCCAGGCCGTAGGCGATGGCCTTGGCCGTGTCGATGACGCTGCCGCCGCCCACGGCCAGCAGGAAGTCGATGCTGTTCTCTTTGCCGATGCGGATGCCCTCGTAGACCTTGTCGAGGTGGGGGTTTGGCACGACGCCGCCCAGCGTCCAGCTGGAAATGCCGGCCTCGGCCAGCGACTTTTCAGCCCGGTCCAGCACACCGGAGCGGACGGCGCTCTTGCCGCCGTAGACAATGAGGACACGGGTGCCGCCGTATTCGCGCACCAGCGCGCCCACGCGCTGTTCGGTGCCTTTGCCGAAGATGACCCGGGTGGGGGAGTAGAACTCGAAATTGCTTGCCATAGTGGTCTGCCTCCTTGTAAGTGCTGCTTTCTGAGCAAAAGTATACACGAAATAGATTCGAAAGTCTACAGGCCCTGCGCCTGCCGCCGCAAAATATTCGGGACAAAACAAAACCCGCATCCTCCCGGCAGGAAAACGGGAGGATGCAGGCTTCATTGGAAAACATCAGACAAAAAAACCTGCCGACTCGAGGCGGTTGCAAGCCCTCAGTCGGCAGGATGCTTACTTCTTCGGAGTCATAGCCTCTTGACCTCGATTTCTTCATTTTTCGGTCTGTACCGGACGTTTCATAGAAGATTCTCCTTTGAAACGGTGAAGAACGATCAGCAGGGGAATGAATTTCTTAGTACATTGGAATGACCCTTTTCTTAACTGTTGGAGTGCGGGATACGAATCACAGAGATGAATTTCATATTACCACATTCTTTCGAGTTAGATTTGCGAAGGGAGTGTCATTACTTAGTACATCGGAGTTTCTCCTTTGGAGTTATTCAAATAAGACGTTCCGTACAAAAGCTTTCTTCATTGGAATCACCTTCGGCGGATCTATTTGAACGCGAGGGGTTTTATTTCACAGACTGTTCTGTTATTCGCTTTATTGATGCTCAAGAACGGCTCTTGTTGTTGTGTTTTTATACGGGGGAAGCATCCCGTTTGTGGTGAGCCTCTGTTTTGCTTCTCAGCGAACCCCGACAGTCTGTGCGTACTGTGCGGGTTCCATATCGACCATCGGTCTTCGCTCCTTTCTGCTTAAAGTCAGCGGGGTTAGCTCTCATTTGAGCTTCTGCTGTACTTCTCTGGTTTCTGGCTTTATTATACACGCGCGGGCGCGGTTTGTCCATTCGCAGAATGCACAATGAATTAGATATATTTTTTCAAGAAATGACAAAAAAACTGTATTGTTCATACAAACGTACGACTGAAACAGCCTCCCTGCGCAGTCTGGACGGCCCGCAGGGCCTTTTGTGGAAAACCTCTGCACAAGAACTGCCAGACTTCTTCCGCGCCATCTTCCGCCGCGGTGAGCAGAACGCCCGGTGAGCCTACATCCTATATTATAAACAGGTAATATTACTTAATAAAGATAAGCTTCTAATTAAGAAAATTTCATGGATCGCACGCTTGACAGCTATATGAATTTTATATACCCGATATACATGGAGTGTATAATTCTGCCGGAAGGGTTTCGTTTTACCTCAAAAATGAAACGAACCACTAAGGAGCGACTAAGAATTTGGTCAAAATGGACAGTTTGGCTGCGAATTATTAAGCAAGATGCACAACGCTCCCGGCCAAGGTGTGAAATAAGATATAACAAAAAGTAGAATATCGACCAAAGGTCTTATCAAACGGCACCAATCGTGCTATGATACCAGACGCAAAAGGGCTGCGCTGAGCGCGAAAAGAGGGTGTGTTTCCATAAAAACAAACGCACCTTCTTTGATTTTTAGCACAGCTGCTTTAATAAAAGAAACGAAAGGAGATAGAGTGAAAACGAACGATACCTTTACGCTTCAGGATAAGACTCTGCTCAGAAAGGAGGCAAAGCGATGAACGCATTGACTGCGGCCCTGAAAGAGGAGCTGAATGTGGAGATGATCTCCCTCGGCGGCCTGCAGGTGCCGGAATCCGTGGTGGTCAGCTGGGGCATCATGCTGTTTCTGGTCATCGTCTCCATCCTGCTCACCCGGAACCTCAAGGTGGACCACATCTCCAGGCGGCAGGCCATCCTTGAGATGGTCGTCACCACCATCGACGGCTTCTTCACGGGCCTGCTGGGCGAGCAGGGCAGACGGTATGTGCCTTACCTCATGACGGTGGCTCTCTACATCGCCTGTTCGAACCTCATCGGCGTGTTCGGCATCAAGCCCCCCACGAAGGATCTGAATGTCACCGCTGCGCTGGCACTCATGAGCATCTGCCTCATCGAGTATTCCGGCGTCCATGCCCGGGGTGGCAAGGGCTTCCTCAAGAGCCTCACCGCCCCCACCCCCATCATGACCCCCATGAACATCCTCGAGATCGCCATCCGCCCCACCAGCCTGTGTATGCGACTGTTCGGCAACGTGCTGGGCGCTTTCGTCATCATGGAGCTCATCAAGCTGGTGGTCCCGGTGTTCGTGCCGGCCGTCTTCAGCCTGTACTTTGATTTGTTCGATGGTCTCATCCAGACCTATGTCTTTGTCTTCCTCACCTCGCTGTTCATGAAAGAGAGTATTGGTGGAGAAGAGTAAACCTCTCAAAAGCCTCTCCCCTTGGGAGAGGTGTCATCGAAGATGACGGAGAGGGCAAGGATGCTGACAAAAAGCAGAAAACACAGCGATGACCTCGCTCTGACGAAGAATGTTCTTATCGCTGTATGGAAGCTCTGAGAAAGGCGGCTTGCCCTCTCAGGCGCATTCGCGCCAGCTCCCCCAGAGGGGGAGCCTCAAGAAGAATATTGATTTATAAAGGAGAAATAATTATGAACGGACTCGTAGCTCTGGGCGCTGGCATCGCAGCGCTGACTGGTATCGGCGGCGGCATCGGCATCGGCATTGCCACCGGCAAGGCAACGGAGGCCATCAGCCGCCAGCCGGAAGCTTCCGGTAAGATCCAGACCAACCTGCTGCTGGGTGCAGCTCTGGCCGAAGGTACTGCAATTTTCGGCTTCGTCGTTGCTCTGCTCATCATCCTGTTCCTGGGTTGATCACGGAGGCATGACGAATGCTGACTCTGAATCTGAACCTTCTGTATACAGTCGTCAACATTCTGGTTCTGTTTTTGCTGCTGCGCAAGTTCCTGTACAAGCCTGTCATGAACATCATCGCACAGCGCCAGAAGCAGGTGGATGACGCACTGAACGCCGCCGAGACCTCCAAGCAGGAGGCCGCTGCGGCCCTGAACGACGCGCAGGCAAAGCTGCGCAATGTGGACGCCGAGGCTGCTGCCCGCCGCACTGCCTACGAGCAGCAGGCCGAAAAGGACAAGCAGCAGCTGCTGGCTGACGCCCAGCAGCAGGCCGACGCCATCCTGGCCGAGGGCAAAGCTGCCGCCGAGGCCGAGCGCCAGCACAAGCTGCGTCAGGCTGACGCCCAGACCACTGCACTGGCCCGCGCCATGTGCGAGAAGCTGCTGGCCCGCAACCTGAACGAGCAGGACGACGCCCGCCTGCTGGACGACCTGTTGGAGAAAGCGGGGGCTGAAAATGGCAAGTGAATTCAGCACCGAGTTCTTCTCGGCCAACCGCATCGTCAAAGCTGACCTCCGTGCCGCCCGCACCCCCCGCGAGGAGGACCTGGAGCGCATCAAGAAAGAGGTCGCGAAGCTGTACGACGCCACCGAGGTCATCCTGAACGTCACGGTGGACGACAGCCTCCTCTCCGGCTATGTGCTGCAGATCGGCGACCGTGTCTTCGATAACTCCGGCCGCCACGCCATTGACCAGATGGTGGCCGACAAGCCCTCTCTGGCCACCCTCAAGACCCGCATCGAGGACTACAAGCCTGCCGCCACCAGCGAAGAGGGCGGCGTGGTCATCTCCTCCGCCGACGGCATCGTGGAAGTGGAAGGCATGGACCGCGCCGTCTACGGCGAGATCGTCACCTTCGAGAATGGCGCCAAGGGTATGGTGGAGAGCGTCGAGCCGGGCCGTCTGGGCATCATGCTCTTTGACGGCGCTGAGACTGTCGGCGTCGGCACCATGGTCACCCGCAGCGGCAAGCGCGCCGGCATCCCGGTGGGCGACGGCTTCCTTGGCCGCGTCATCGACCCGCTGGGCGAGCCCATCGACGGCAAAGGCCCCATCGAGGCTGTGGGCTACAACCCCATCGAGAAGCAGGCCCCCGGCATCCTCGAGCGCCAGAGCGTGGATACGCCGCTCCACACCGGCATCCTCGCCATCGACTCCATGTTCCCCATTGGCCGCGGTCAGCGTGAGCTGATCATCGGCGACCGCCAGACCGGCAAGACCTCGATCGCCACCGATGCCATCCTGAACCAGAAGGACACCGGCGTGCTCTGCATCTACGTCGCCATCGGTCAGAAGGCTTCTTCCATCGCCCGCGTGGCCGAAGACCTGAAGAAGCACGGCGCGATGAGCTACACCACCATCGTGGCGGCTACCGCTTCCGACAGCGCCCCGCTGCAGTACATCGCACCTTACGCCGGTACGGCTCTGGCTGAATATTTCATGGCGCAGGGCAAGAGCGTCCTCATCGTCTACGATGACCTCTCCAAGCACGCGGTGGCCTACCGTGCCATCTCCCTGCTGCTCCGCCGCTCTCCGGGCCGTGAGGCTTACCCCGGCGACGTCTTCTATCTGCACTCCCGTCTGCTGGAGCGCTCCTGCCGCATGAGCGACGCACTGGGCGGCGGCTCCATCACCGCGCTGCCCATCGTTGAGACTCAGGCCGGCGACGTGTCCGCTTACATCCCCACCAACGTCATCTCCATCACCGACGGTCAGATCTTCCTCGAGAGCGCTCTGTTCAACGCCGGCAACCGCCCGGCTGTCAACGTGGGCCTGTCCGTCTCCCGTGTCGGCGGCGCAGCCCAGACCAAGGCCATGAAGAAGGCCAACGCCAACCTGCGTATCGAGCTGGCTCAGTACAAGGACATGGAGTCCTTCGCGCAGTTCAGCTCCGATCTGGACGCCGAGACCCGCCATCAGCTCGAGCACGGCAAGGCTCTGACCGAGATGCTCAAGCAGCCGCTCTATCAGCCCAAGACCGACGCCGAGCAGGTGGTCATCCTTGTGCTGGCTTCCCACGGGATGCTGGACGAAGTGCCTCTCGCTGAGCAGCGGGCGCGCACCGCTGCCTTTGTTCGCCAGTTCCATGCAGATGTGTCCGGCACGATGGATGCCATCACGGCCACCGGCAAGCTCACTCCCGAGCAGACCGACACCATCCTGAACGCATGGAAGGCCTACGAGGGAGGCGAGAGTCATGGCGTCCAGTAAGCTGCTGAAAGAGCGCATCGAGAGCATTCAGGATACCCGCAAGATCACGAACGCGATGTATCTGATCTCTTCCTCCAAGCTGCGCAAGGCACGCAAGAACTACCAGAACGTCCTGCCCTACTTCACCCGCATGAGAGACACCATCTCCCGTGTCGTCCCCCATCTGCCTGACGAGCCGGTGCATCCGTTCTTCCACGAGCGGCAGAGAGAGGACGGCGATCCCCGCCGAGCCTATCTGGTGCTGACGGCAGACAAGGGCATGGCAGGCTCTTTCAACCAGAACGTGCTGAAGCTCCTGCTGGAAAAGGCTGAGAGGAACGACCGTTTCTATGTCATCGGTCAGGTGGGCTACCGCGCCCTCCGCAAAGACCCACGCCTGGTGCAGGAGTTCCAGTACGGCGCGACCGCCCCGTCGCTGCAGCGCGCCCGTGACATCACGGTGGATGCCATCGACGACTTCAAGTCGGGCAAACTGGATGAGATCTATCTTATCTACACCAAAATTCAGAACGCGCTCACCAGTGAGCCGGTCATGGTGCGTCTGCTGCCGCTGGACCGCGAGCATCTGCAGCCCGCCCCCAAGGGTCTGGGCGACCCCCGCGGCGAAGTCGAGCTGGTGCCGGACGCATGGACGGTGTTCGAGCAGACCGCTCCTATTTATATGCACGGCATGATCTTCGGTGCCATGACCGAGAGCTTCTGCGCAGAGCAGAGCGCCCGCATGACCGCCATGGATTCGGCCACCAAGAGCGCCAACGATATGATACGCGACTTGCAGCTGGAATATAACCGCACCCGCCAGGGCTCCATCACCCAGGAGATCACCGAGATCATCGGCGGCGCGTCTGCGGTGAAATCACAAGAATAACTTTTCCGCATAGCCTCCCCTCGCCAGGGGAGGCGGCACGACGCCAGTCGTGACGGAGAGGTTGACACATCTATAGCAATTCAACTTTTTAATGCAACAGCAACAGCGTTGAATTGCATATCGCAAATATGCTGTTTGGATGTTGCACTAATTTCTTGACTTGCGATAATAAACGAGGCAAATCTATGATACAGGGAAAAATTATTCGCGTGGCCGGCCCTGTGGTGGACGTGCAGTTCACCGCAGGCCGACTGCCTGCCCTGCAGGAAGCGCTGACCGTGACCGCAGAAGGCACCGAGCGCACGATGGAGGTGGCGCAGCACGTCAACGAATCGACGGTGCGCTGCATCATGCTCTCGGCCAGCGAAGGTCTGGGCAAGGGTATGGAAGTCACCGCCACCGGCCACGGCCTGACTGCCCCGGTGGGCGAGGCCACGCTGGGCCGTATGTTCGACCCGCTGGGCCGCCCCATCGACGGCAAGGGCTCTGTGGACGATGTGCCGCACTGGCCCATCCACCGCAAGGCCCCCAGCTTTGCAGAGCAGAAGCCCGCTACTGAGATTTTGGAAACGGGCATCAAGGTCATCGACCTGCTGGCCCCCTACGCCAAGGGCGGCAAGATCGGTCTGTTCGGCGGCGCAGGCGTCGGCAAGACCGTCCTGATCCAGGAACTTATCCACAACGTGGCCACCGAGCACGGCGGCTATTCCATCTTCACCGGTGTCGGCGAGCGCTCCCGTGAGGGCTGCGACCTCTGGGGCGAGATGAACGCCTCCGGCGTCCTGAACAAGACCGCGCTGGTCTTCGGCCAGATGAACGAGCCCCCAGGAGCCCGTATGCGGGTGGCGGAGACCGGCCTGACCATGGCCGAGTATTTCCGCGAGGAGACCCACAAGGACGTGCTGCTTTTCATCGACAACATCTTCCGTTTCGTGCAGGCCGGCTCTGAGGTCTCCGCTCTGATGGGCCGTATGCCTTCGGCTGTCGGCTATCAGCCCACGCTGGCCAACGAGCTGGGCGCTCTGCAGGAGCGTATCACCTCCACCCGCGACGGCTCCATCACCTCGGTGCAGGCCGTCTACGTCCCCGCTGACGACCTGACCGACCCCGCCCCCGCTACCACGTTTGCACATCTGGACGCTACCACCGTCCTGAGCCGTAAGATCGTCGAGCAGGGCATCTATCCCGCCGTGGACCCGCTGGCTTCCACCTCCCGTATTCTGGAAGCCGACATCGTGGGCGAGGAGCACTATCGCGTGGCCCGCAAGGTGCAGGCAACGCTGCAGCGCTATCAGGAACTGCAGGACATCATCGCCATTCTGGGCATGGACGAGCTGGGCGAGGAAGACAAGCTCACCGTCACCCGTGCGCGTAAACTGCAGAAGTTCCTGTCCCAGCCCTTCTCGGTGGCTGAGAACTTCACCGGCCTGCCCGGCAAATATGTGCCGCTGGCCGAGACGGTCAAGGGCTTTGCCGCCATCGTGGACGGCAAGTGCGACGACCTGCCCGAGTGGGCCTTCTTCAACGTAGGCACCCTCGACGACGCCCGCAAGAAGGCAGCGGACAAGCTGGCGGAGGAAAAAGGCGGTGAGGCCTGATGAACAGCTTCATCCTCAACATCACGGCTTCCAGCGGTGAGTTCTATCAGGGCAGCTGCGAGAGCATGGTGCTGCCCGTGAAGGACGGCGTCTACGGTGTTCAGGCCGGCCACAGCCCGGTGCTGGTGGCTATCCACATGGGGATGCTCAAGTTCACTGTGGACGGCGAGACCCGCGAGATTCTGGTCGGCGACGGCATCGCTGAGGTGACGCCCACCTTCGTGCTTCTGCTGGTGGACAGCGCCGAGCGCCCCGAGGACATCGACAAGAACCGTGCCGAGGCTGCCCGCATCCGCGCCGAAGAGCGCCTGCAGCATAAGCAGAGCATGCACGAGTATTACCAGACCAAGATCGCTCTGGACCGCGCCATGCAGCGTCTGCAGACTGCTGCGAAGTATAAGCGTTAAAACTTCCTATCTGAACGATATTTCTCCATTTTTCTCCATAAACAAAGGGCCTGCCCTTGCCGCACCTGCGGCGGGGCAGGCTCTTTTTTTGCGCTCCGCTCTTGACAGCGGAATCACAAAGTGATATGATTTTGGTATCAAAAAGAAGCGCTTCCGGACTCATAAGGAGGAAACTGTTATGGAAGAAAAAATTTTGAATACCCGCAAAAACGGCATGGCTATGCTGCTGCTCACCCTGCTGGGCTATGTGGCATCTATTGCACTGTTCATTTACAGTGTCACCCTGCTGAATGCAGACCGGATGCTTCTGGGCGTGCCGCTGCTGATTTTGTC
>ERZ827363.1859-NODE-1859-length-19516-cov-2.901958_pt1 | contig 19516 bp, 17 predicted proteins | sample MGYA00519776_ERZ827363 | MGnify/ENA primary metagenome ERZ827363 (study PRJEB31778, sample SAMEA3449288) | human gut metagenome | biome: human gut; feature: human-associated habitat; material: faeces | place: United Kingdom | collected 2010/2012 ...
TGTCGGAACAGCTCCCGGTAGGTAAAAATGGCGTCCTCAAACTCTGCCTGAAGATCCATTTCTTCCAGCTGCAGCGTAAAGCGGCCGTCCTCCATCTTGGAAAATTCCAGCAGCTCCTCCACCATGGTAGAGAGCCGCCGGGCCTCGTTCAGAATGATGCGGATGCCGCGGCGCATCTGGGCGGGGTCATCTGTGGTGTCCTCCAGAATCGTCTCGCCCCAGCCGTTGATGGCAGTGAGGGGCGTCCGCAGCTCGTGGGACACGGAGGAGATGAACTCCGTCTGGATCTTCTCACTCTGGCTGATTTTCAGGGACATATCGTTGATGTTGTCCACCAGCTCGCCGAGCTCGTCGCGGTAGTGGTTATCGATCAGGATGCCGTAGCTGCCGGCGGAGATGCGCCGCGCGGCGTCGGACACGACGGCGACCGGCTCGACGACGTTGTTGATGAAGATGGCGTTGGAGAAGATGGCGAGACCCACGCACAGCAGCGCAACGCCGATGGCGACCGCCATGCTGACGAGCACGCTGCGGTCCGCCTCGTGCAGCGCGGTGACGTAGCGCAGCACGCCGATCACACGGCCATTGAACCAGAGCGGCGCGGAGACGGAGAGGATCCTCTCCCCCGTCTGCGGGTCAAGGCCCTCGAAGCTCGCCGGCTTTCCGGTGGCGACGGCCTCGGTCACATCGCTCGTTCCCGGCTGCGTGCCGGCGGTCAGGCCGTAGCTCGACACCTGCACGCGGCCGTTGACGTTGATGAACTGAAGCTCAAGCCGGTCCTTTTCCTCAAAGGTCTCCGCCGTGATGGAGGCGTAGCGGAAATACTCGCTGTAGCTCTTGAGGCCGTAGCTCGAAAAATTGTCGGCGGCGACGCGGGCGCGGGTCTCAAGGCCCGAGCGCATGGCGCTGTAGTAGGTCCGGCGCACGCCGAGGGTGTAGACCGTGACGATGGCGATGACCACCAGAACGATGGGCAGCACGGCATTCACGAGCCAGCGCTGGCGCAGGCCGCGGATGCGCAAGCCGCGCTTTGCGGACATGGTGGTCACTTCCTTTCTGCTTCAAATCTTTTCTGCCTGCTCAGTCCGTGCTCCACTTGTAGCCCGTGCCCCAGACGGTGGCGATGTAGCGCGGCTCCTGCGCGTCGTCCTCGATCTTCAGCCGCAGGCGGCGGATGTTGACGTCCACGATCTTCACCTCGCCGAAGTAGCCGCGGCCCCAGACCGTGTCGAGGATCTCCTCGCGGGTGAGCGCCTTGTCGGGGTTCTCCATGAAGAGCTTCATGATCTGATATTCGAGCTGCGTGAGCTTGAGACGCTTGCCGTTTTTCTCCACCACGCGGTCGGTCATGTTCAGCAGAAACGGCGGCTGGGATATCTCTCCGACCGCAGCGCTGACGAGCGGCGCATCGCCCGCGCGGCGCAGCAGCGCGTCCACGCGCGCGGTCAGCTCGGCGGGCGAAAAGGGCTTGGTGACATAGTCGTCCGCGCCAGTCATCAGGCCCGTGACCTTGTCCATCTCCTGCGAGCGGGCGGTGAGCATGATAATGCCGATGTGCGGGTAGGCCGCGCGCACACGGCGGCAGACTTCAAAGCCGTCGATGCCCGGCAGCATGATGTCGAGCAGCGTGACGCGCACATCGGGATTCTCGCTGAGCTTTTCCAGCGCCTCCTCGCCCGTCTCGGCCTCCACGACCTCGTAGCCGGCGCGGATCAGATTGATGACGATAAAGCTGCGGATGCTGGACTCATCCTCCAGGACCAACACTTTTTTCATCGTATCTCGGTTCCTTTCTCAGTTTTCGCCCGTCGTCCACTCGGCGACGATCAGGCTGAAGCTCTTCTTCACGGTCTCCTCGTCGACCGCGCCGTCCCAGTCGTCGCAGGGCAGGAGCTCGGCGGTGTAAACGGTCTCGACCTGTCGGGCGAGCACAAAGCGGTCGCCGCGCCGGGCGTGCTCCTCACGGGCGCTGCCCGTGAGGGCGCAGATCTCCAGAAACGGCTGCAGCTGTCCGTCGCTGCTGCGGCAGAAGAAAAGGACCGCGTTTTCATCGGGCGTTCCGGCGCGCAGGAGCGACACCTGCTCGTCCCACGTCTCCGGCAGGAGCAGGCTCCAGCCGTCGGCGGCGTTGTGGAAGGTGCGGCACACGACCTCGCTCTTTCCCGCGCTGTCGTAATCGTGCCAGAGGATGCGGTAGTAGGTCTCGCTCTCCTCATCGAGCGGCGGGAAGGGGATCGGCTCGGGGATCTCGATCACGCCGCTGCCGTCGATGTCGGTCGGATAGAGCGAGAGGAAGCGGAAGCCGCCGTCCACGGCGGAGGAGGCGGTGTTCTGCGTGACATTGCGCAGAACGCCGTTTTTCACGGTCAGGATATCGTAGGCCGCCACGCTGTTATCCGCCACGCCGGTGACGTAAAGCGCCTGCTGCCCATCCGAAAGAGCACCCGCCGCCACGCGCGAAAGCTCGGACGCAGAGAAGGACAGCTCGAGCGTCGAGATGCAGCTCAGCTCGCGGTCGTCCCAGGTGTAGCAGTCCGCCATGCAGCGGTTCTCCTCGCCGCTGTAGAGCACCGTCAGCTCCTGCCGGCCGTCGCCGTCGAGATCGCTCACGGCGTAGCGGAGGTAGGCGGTGGTGAGCAGGTTGAGCGGCTCGCTGCCGCGCAGGGTGTAAACGGCGAGCACCTGCAGCTCCGTGCCGCTCTTGAAGCCGACAAGGATCTCGCGGCGTCCGTCGCCGTCGAGGTCATAGTATGTGATGGAGTAGATCGAGCTGGCGGTCCCCTCGATGAGAGTCATCTGCTCGTAGCTGTCGCCGTTGGAGCGGAAGAAGTAGATCTTCACGGGCCGCTCGTCCGTCGCCTTGCGGAAGAAGGCCACCGCCTCCTCTACGCCGTCGCCGTCGAGATCGACCATCTGCACGCTCTGGAGGTTACTGCCCGAGATGGGCGCAGCGTGCTCCGCGCCGTCGGAGAGCAGGGCGTTGATCTCCGCTTCGAGCGAGGCGTATTCCGCCGGAAGGCTCGGCAAGGCATAGAGCTTGTCGGTCGAGACGTTCATCGCGCAGCCGCCGAGCAGCAGGCAAAGCGCCGCAAGCGCCAGCGCGCGGGCAAATTTTCTGCCGTGGTTCGCCATGCTTTCCCCTCCCTTGACCCGCTTTGGGCATAATCTACTGATACAGAGTATAGCATAGCACAAGCCGCATAAAAAGGGTAGTCCCCTTTTGCACTTTTCACCGGAAAAATTTATCTTGCAAATCGACGCAGCGTCCTCTATAATAGCTTTTGTTATCGCCGGTGTGATGGAATGGTAGACGTAGCGGATTCAAAATCCGCCGGGGGCGACTCCGTGTGGGTTCGAGTCCCACCACCGGCACCAAAAAAGGGAAGGCATGGCGCGCGCCATGCCTTCCCTTTTTCACATATTGAAGCGTCGGCGGGCCTCCTCGCGCAGCGAGGGCACGCGGCGCACGACGCGCAGCGGGATGATGAGCCCGACGCAGATGACCACCACGACGAGCGACCACGTCGGCTGCCACGCCGCGCGGAAAAAACGGTCCATGCAGTATTCCACGCCCAGCGCCATCAGGCCCACGGTGCCGATGCACATGGCGATCGCGGAGAGCCTCGACCGCCGCCCGCCGCGCAGCAGAAAGCTCAAAAGGAACACCAGCACGCACGCCCAGCCGAGGATGGGCAGGGCGAGGCCGCGGAACCATGCGCTGCCGCTCAGGTCGATGGAGATGAGGAAGACGTACACACCGACCGCGGCGACGTCCGCCGTCAGGCGGAAGAAGATGGGGATGCGCCGCGCGAGCATCGGCAGCACGAACCAGATCCAGAGCATCACCGCCGCGCCGATGACGTAGAGCGACCAGGGCCGCTCGGTGGGCAGCAGCAGGTTCAGCACGCCGCAGCACAGGGATACCGACGCGAGCATCGCCGTGAGCAGCGCGGCCGCCGCGCGGCGCGAGGCGGGCGGCACCTCGGCGGGCTTGGTGGGAAAATAGCTCGGCGCGTCGGGGTCCGGCTTCCAGGCAGGCGTGCCGCAAAGCGGGCAGCGCGCCGCGCCGGGGTCCAGCTCCACGCCGCAGTTGACACAGTATGACATATCGTTTTCGTCCTTTCGCTCCGCTCTTCAGCGGTTGCTCTCCACGCGCACGGGGATGCCCTCGCGCACGAGGAAGCGGAAAAAGTCGCGCTCGGTGTCCGTCTCCGCCTGCGTGCCGGCAAAGGTGATCTCCATGGTATCGCCGTAGCTGATGGAGGCGCAGTGGCAGCGCGGCACGGTCGCCTGACCTAATATGACCTCCGCTCCGCGGATGTGCGCCGCCATCTCCGGCGGCACGGTGAACGCGCCGGGGTTGGTGTAGGTGCAGGAATAGGGGCACACACCGAACAAGCGGTAGTTGAGCGCCATGACCGGATTCTTGAGCACGACCGGAATGAGGCGCAGGGCAAAATTCTCCGTAAAGCGGACGTTGCCGGTAAACGCCGCCTGCAGCTCCTGCCGGTTGATGTGCAGCTTCATAAAATGGCGCACCTGCGAGACGATCTCGGGGAAGGTGTAGTCGCCGAGCGCCGGGTCGATATACGGGCGGACGGTGGTGATGAAGTTGCGCAGCGTCTCGCTCGGGAACCATGCGCGCAGGTTGATCGGCACCGCCAGCGCCACGGGGCGCTCACGGTAGGGTCTCTCGCGCTTCTGCTTTTCCAGAATGACGTGGATGAGCACGGCGGAGAGGTACTCCGTGATGGAGGCGTTATGCTTCTTTGCCTGCTCGCGCAGGCGGGAGAGCGGCACGAAGCCCATCGTGACACGGAAGGTGTAGAACGGCTCCGGCGTGCCGGTATTCTGATAGGCCCTCGGCAGCCGCCGCAGGCCGAAGGCGTGGCGGCCTGCGTAGCGGGCGTAGGCGTCCTCCAGCTCCTCCTCGCGCGGCGGCTCGTTCAGATCGAGCACGCCGTTTCCCGCGGGAACGTCCACGCCGGTCTGGCGCAGGTATTCGGCAAGGAGCGTGCGGAAAAAGACGATGGCCCCGCCGCCGTCGGAAAGCGCATGAAAGACCTCGACGGAAATGCGCTCGCGGTAATAGTAAAAGCGCACGAGCCAGCCGTTGTCCTCGCGGAAGCGGACGGGCTGGCAGGGGTCGGAGACGTCCTCCTTCAAAAACGGTCCGGGCGCATGGTTCGGCTCGAGATAGTACCAGAACAGGCCCTTGCGGATGCGCACGGCAAAGCTCGGGAAGCGCGGCATACAGCGGTCGATGGCGCGCTGGAGCGCGGCGGGATCGACCTCCCTTTCCATCCGGGCGGAGAAGCGGTAGATGGCGGAATACTCCTCCTTTTGCAGCGCGGAGTAGAGAATACCCGCGCTGTCGAGCTTGTACCATTTGCTGTCGGGTCTCGCCATCGTCGTTTCCTCCTTCCGCGCGGCATCGCCTCGGATGGCTTATTGTAGCACAGCGGCGCGCACACCACAAGAAAAATGACGGTTTTCCTTTTCTTTTTTACGCAAACATGATATTATACAGGCAGGAAGACCAATCACAGGCAGGAGATAACGATGGAAAACAAGCTGAACCTTCCGCTGAAAAAGAAGAAAAACGAGGCCGAGAGCCCGCGCCTCGATCCGCTGATGCGCGCGCTCAAGGCGCTGCACAGCGCGGGCGCGCCCGAGACCATGACCGAGGAGGAGCTGGAGCATCAGCGCCGCAGTCAGGAGGTCCTCGGCCGGTTGACCGCGCCGATGGCCGGCATGGACTATGAGGAATTTTCGCTCGGCGGCATGAACGCCGCGTGGATGCAGCTCAAGGCTCCTCACGGCAGCCGTCACGCAATTCTCTACTGCCACGGCGGCGGCTACACGAGCGGCAACCTCGGCTACGCGCGCGTGCTCGCGTCCAAGCTCGCGCACGTCACGGGCTACGACGTGCTGAGCTTTGAATACCGTCTCGCGCCCGAGCATCCCTACCCCGCCGCCGTCGAGGACGCGCTGCGCGCGTGGGATCATCTCATGCTGCTGGGCTACGGCGCGCGGGATGTCGTGCTCGCAGGCGACAGCGCGGGCGGCAACCTCGCGCTCGTGCTGTGCCATCGTCTCAAGGCGGCGGGCCGCCGCCTGCCCGGGGCGCTGGTGCTGATGTCTCCGTGGACGGACATGACGATGTCGGGCGCGTCCTACGCCGAGCGCGCGGAGAGCGACCCGATGCTCACGCCGGAGTACATCGAGGCCGTGCGCACCGCCTACGCCGGCGGGCGGGACTACGCCTCGCCCGATCTCTCGCCGCTCTTTGCCGACCTTACCGGCTTCCCGCCGACGCTCATTCAGGCCGGCGATCACGAGATCCTGTATTCGGATGCCGAGATGCTCTGTCACGCGCTGGAGCGGGCGGGCGTTCCCTGCCGCTTCGAGGTGAGTGAGGGGATGTGGCACGTCTTTCAGATGTTCCCCCTGCGCAAGGCCGCCGCGATGGAAAGCGTCGCGCGCTTCCTGCTGGAGCGGTGACGGCGCACCCCCTTCTGAATCCCATACCCTGAGAGGAGAAACGAATATGAAGCAGCCTCATATCCAGCTCGACGAGAGCTTGAACGTCCGCTATGCCATCCTGCCCGGCGACCCCAGGCGCGCCGAGCGCATCGCGTCGCACATGAGCGAGGTCGAGGACCTCGGCATGAACCGCGAGTACCGCAGCCTTGTCGGCGCCTACCGCGGCGCACGCATTCTGGCCATGTCCACGGGCATGGGCGGCGTCTCGACCGGCATCGCGGTCGAGGAGCTGCATAACATCGGCGTGACGCACGCCATCCGCATCGGCTCCTGCGGAGCCTTACAGACGGACATCGCTCCCGGTGAGCTGCTCATCGCCGCCGGCGCGGTGCGCGACGACGGCACCTCCCGCGCCTATGTGCGCGAGGGCTATCCCGCCGTGCCGGACACGGAGCTGCTGCTCGCACTGACGGAGAGCATCCGCGCGCAGGGCTTCGCCCACCGCCTCGGCATCATCCGCAGCCACGAGAGCTTTTACATCGACGACATCGAGGAGATCAACGAATACTGGTCGAAAAAAGGCGTGCTCGGCAGCGACATGGAGACCGCGGCGCTGCTGACCGTCGGGCGGCTGCGCGGCATGAAATGTGCGAGCGTGCTCAACAACGTCGTGCGCTGGAAGGAGTGCATTTCCCACGGCGTCGGCTCCTACGCCGCCGGCGCCGACGCGGCCGCCGCGGGCGAGGAGCACAGCATTCTCGCCGCGCTGGAGACCTTCGCGCGGCTGGAAGCCGAGAAAAAATAGGAAGAATGGGAACTTTTTCCAGTTTTCAGCGTCAAACCCTTCAGAGGCCCCAAATAAAAGATCGAGGTGACGAAAGATGAAAAGAACGCTTGCCCTTTTTCTCAGCGTGCTGCTGCTCCTTGCCCTGCTCACGGGCTGCGGCAGCAAGTCGGCGCCGCGCGACAGCGCCGCCGGCAGCGACTACATGATGACCAACCAAAGCTACGCCAAAACGGACGAGAGCTTCGCCTACGACGAGCCGGAGCTCCCGACGCCCGACGCCGAGAACGGCTATTGGGACGGCGGTGAAAGCCAGACGCTCACCGGCGGCATGACCGCTCCGGGCGACGCGAAGATGATCTACCGCGCGAGCATCGATGTGCAGACGCAGGACTACGCGACGAGCGAGACCGCCATCACCGAGCTGGTGAAGTCCTGCGGCGGCTACTTTGAGAGCAAGAGTCTGAGCAATCGCTCAAGCGGCTACCGCTATGGTGAATTCACCGTGCGCGTGCCCGCTGCGGAGTACGAGCACTTCTGCGAGCAGGTCGGCTCGCTCTGCCACGTCACCTATATGTCCTCCTCGGCGGAGAACATCACCGAGGAATACTACGACACCGACTCCCGTCTCAAGACCGCGCAGATCAAGCTCGAGCGGCTGCAGGAGCTGCTCTCGAAGGCGGACAATATGGCGGACATCATCACCATTGAGAGCGCCATCAGCGACACGGAGTACGAGATCGAAAGTCTCTCCGGCACGCTGCGCCACTACGATGCGCTGGTGGATTACGCCACCGTGAGCCTGACGCTCAGCGAGACCTACAAGCTCGATGAGAACGAGGGCGCGCCGCTGACCTTCGGCGCGCGCATCGCGCGGGCCTTCACGAACGGTCTGCGCGACACAGGCGTATTCCTTGAGGACCTTGCCATCGGCATCGCGAACAACCTTGTGTTCCTGGCGGTGCTGGCGGCGCTCGCCGTGGTCGTCGTGCGCGCGGTGCGCAAAAAGAAGCCGTTCGGCAGGCTCGGCAAAAAGAAAAGCAAGCTCCCCGCAGGCGAGGAGCCGAAAAGCGAAGAATAACCGATAAGGAGAAAACGCCTATGAAGCTCACCTGGCTGGGCCATTCCTGCTTCGCCGTCGAAAGCGGCGGCTATCGCGTCGTGCTCGACCCGTATTATGTGGAGAGCTATCCGCCGCTGCATACGAGCGCGAACGAAGTGCTCTGCTCGCACCGTCTGTAAGACTTGAGTATGAAACACCTGATGTAAACAATGAAATCGTGGAGGCGGTGGAGCTCACGCCGCGCGGGGACAGTCCCTTCACGGTGGAGACCGTCCAGGCCTTCCATGACGATCAGGGCGGCGCGCTGCGCGGGACGAACACCATCCACATCCTCGCTGCCGAGGGGCTGCGCGTCGTGCATCTCGGCGACCTCGGTCACGAGCTGAGCGGGGAGCAGCTCGCGCCGCTGCGCGGCTGCGACGCGCTGCTGATTCCCGTCGGCGGCTTCTACACCATCGACGCGGAGACCGCCAGGCGCGTGGCGGATGCCATCGCGCCGCGCGTGATCGTGCCGATGCACTACCGCCACGGCAGCCACGGCTACGATGTAATCGCCACGGTGGAGGACTTCCTGCGGCTCTATCCCGCAGACGAGGTACACTGTCTTGACGGCAGCTCCTTTGAGCTGACGCCCGACGCGCCGCGCGGCGTGATCGTGCCGAGGTTCATGGGCTGAACGCATATAGAAAAAGGAAGCGAAGGGGTCTCCCCTTCGCTTCCTTTTTTCGATCTCAGAACCACTTCTTTTCCTGCGCCTTTTCCAGGACAAAGGGCAGCATCTTCTCGCGGTCGAGGACGGTGGTGTGGCGCACGGGGCGCTCGCGCAGACCGCGGAGGTTCTTCGGTGCGGGAATTCCGGTCAGACGCTCGAGCTGCTCCATGACGGCGAACTCGTCGCCCTCCGCCTTTTCGCCGAGCCCCTCGAGCACGGCGGCGGGGAACTTGTAGGGCGACGCGGTGGAGAGCACCACGACCGGCGCGTGAGCGGGGTTCGCCGCCTTGTACTGCTGCGCGACGTTCCACGCCACGGCGGTGTGCGTGTCGCAGAGATAATGGTGCTCCTGCCAGACCCTGCCGATGGTCCGCTTCGTCTCGTCGTCGCCGCAGCAGCCCGCCCAGAAGATGGACTGAATTTTCTCCTTCAGCTCCTCCGGCACCTCGTAGGCGCCGTCCTCGGTGAGCTGGCGCATCAGCTTCGCCACCAGCTGCTCGTCGCCGGAGAGCAGGAACAGCAGGCGCTCGAGGTTGCTCGACACCAGAATGTCCATCGAGGGCGAGCTGGTGAGGTAGAACGGGCGCTTCTTATCATAGCGGCCCGTGCGGATGAAGTCGGTGAGCACGTTGTTGGCGTTGGACGCGCACACGAGCGTGCCGACAGGAAGCCCCAGCTCGCGGGCGAAGTAGCCGGCGAGAATGTCGCCGAAGTTGCCGGTGGGAACGACGTAGTCCACCCGCTCGCCGACAGCGACCGTGCCGCGGCGGACAAGGTCTGCGTAGGCGCGGAAGTAATAGACGACCTGCGGGGCAAGGCGGCCGATGTTGATGGAGTTCGCGCTCGACAGGCGCACGCCCTTGCCCGCGAGCAGCCCCTCGCCGCCGACCTTGGCAAAGACCTGCTTGACGGCAGTCTGCGCGTCGTCGAAGTTGCCGCGCACTGCGGCGACACAGGTATTGTCGCCGCCCTGCGTGACCATCTGCGCCTTCTGCACGGCGGACACACCGCCGTCCGGGTAAAAGACGATGATCTTCGTCCCCGCCACATCGCAGAAGCCCTCCATCGCGGCCTTGCCGGTGTCGCCGGAGGTCGCGGTGAGGATCAAGATCTCATCGTCCACACCGCCCTTCTTCTTTGCCGCCGTCATCAGGTGCGGCAGCATCGAGAGCGCCACATCCTTGAAGGCGCTCGTGGGGCCGCGGAACAGCTCGAGCACCGTGTCCTCACCGACCGGAACGGTGGGGGTCAGGTCCTCGGTCTCGAATTTGCCGGTGTATGCGGCATGGACAAGCTGCTCCATCTCCGCGTGCGTGAAGTCGGGCAGCAGCGCGCATAATATCTCCGTCGCCATGCCCTGCGTGGAGAGCGTCAGGCAGCGCTGCCAGTCGAAGTCCAGCCCCGCGAGGGCCGGCATGGCGTATAGCCCGCCGTCGGGGGCAAGGCCGTTCAGGATCGCCTCGGCGCTCGATGCAGTGAGGGCCGCGTTGCGCGTGCTTTGATAGTTCATATTAAAAATACCTCCGCTTTTCGGTTTTTTTCATTTGCCATATCAAAATATTTTTTCGATTGCCTATTGCATTTCGACAATGCTCATGTTATATTGTTCCCATCAAAAAGTCAAGTGTTTTTCTACTGTGGACATTTCCGTGCAAACTGCACAAATCGTCCATACTTGGCGGATTTTACAGAGAGAAAGGCAGGCACACCCCATGAACATTGCATTGCTCGGCTTCGGCACCGTCGGCAAGGCCTTCTACGAGCTCACGCTCGGGCGGAGCGATCTGCGCGTGACGAGCGTTTTATCCCGCCGTCCGCGCCCGGAGCTTCCCTGCACCGTGACAAATGATTTCGACGAGATCGTGCGCGACCGCTCGGTCGGCATCGTGGTCGAGGTCATGGGCGGACTGGAGCCGGCTTACCGTTATATCTGCGCGGCCATGCGCGCGGGCAAGCACGTCGTCACCGCAAACAAGCAGCTCGTGTGCGCGCACTACGACGAGCTGCTGGAGCTTGCGAGGGAGTGCGGCGTGTCGCTGCGCTGCACGGCGGCGGCGGGCGGCGGCATCCCGTGGCTCACGTCCCTCTCCCGCGCCGCGCGGCTCGATGAGATCACCGCCGTCGGCGGCATCCTGAACGGCACGACGAACTATATGCTCTCAGCCATGACGGCCTCCGGCGTCGATTATACCACCTGTCTGCGTGAGGCGCAAGCGCTCGGTTACGCCGAGGCCGATCCCACCGCGGACGTGGAGGGCTACGACGCGCGGCGCAAGCTGGTGCTCAGCGCGAACCTCGCCTTCGGCGCGTCGGTGCGGGAGGAGGATATCCCCTGCTTCGGCATCTCAAGCGTGGAGAAAAAGGACTTCGCCGCCTGGCGCGAGCTGGGCAGGGTCTGCAAGCTCTTCGTCCGCGCCGAGCGGCACGAGGGCCGCATCTCCGCCTTTGTCTGCCCCACGCTCTTCCCCGCCGCGTCGCCGGTCGCGCAGACGAACGGCACAGGAAACCTCGTCACCCTGCGCGGCGCGCGCTTCGGCGAGCTGAGCTTTTCCGGCGCGGGCGCGGGCGGTTATCCCACCGGTAGCAGTGTGCTGAGCGACTGCGTGGACGTCATCGAGGGCTGCCCGAGCTTTTATGTCTCGCGGCACGAGGCGAAGCACATCGACAATTCCGCGGCGGTCGGCCGCTTTTACCTGCGTACGGGCAGCGAGACCGTCTGCACCGGGCCCATCACCGTCGCCGAGGCCTTTGCGCGCGCCGAGCGCGCGCGCTCGTGCGGCGAGCCGGTATTCTTAGCAAGGATCGAGGAGGAGTAAAGAAAATGCTTAAGGTTCTGAAATTCGGCGGCTCGTCGCTCGCCGACGCCCAGCAGTTCGCCAAGGTCAAGGCCATCGTGGAGGCCGACGAGTCCCGCCGCGTGGTCATCGTGTCCGCGCCCGGCAAGCGCTTTTCCGGCGACCACAAGATCACCGATCTTTTGTACCTCTGCGCCGCGCACATCAAATACGGTGTGAGCTGCGAGGAAATTTTCGACATGATCCGCACGCGCTATCTCGAGATCGCGCACGACTGCGGTCTGAAGCTCGACCTGAATCCCGACTTCGACGCCCTGTGGGCGAAGATGCAGGAGGGCATCGAAAAGGACGAGCTGGCCTCGCGCGGCGAATACTTCTCCGCGCGGCTGATGGCCGAGTACCTCGGCTACGAGTTCCTCGACGCCGCCGAGTGGGTGAAGTTCCGCTTCGACGGCACGGTGGATACCGACGCGACCTACGAGGCGCTGCGCCGCGCCGCGGGCGACCGCAGCGTGGTCATTCCCGGTTTCTACGGCGTGATGCCCGACGGGCGCATCCGTACCTTCTCCCGCGGCGGCAGCGACATCACCGGTGCGCTGGCGGCAGCGGCGCTGGACGCCGACGTCTACGAAAACTGGACAGACGTCTCCGGCATTCTGATGGCCGACCCGCGCATCGTGGACGATCCCGCGCCCATCCGCCACCTCACCTACGGCGAGCTGCGCGAGCTGAGCTACATCGGCGCGCAGGTGCTCCACGAGGGCACCATCTTCCCCGTGCGTGAGAAGAACATCCCGCTCAACATCCGCAACACGAACGATCCGGAGCACCCCGGCACCACCATTCTCGAGAGCATCGAGGAGGACACGAACGACGGCAGCTTCATCACCGGCATCGCGGGCAAGAAGGGCTTCTCCGTCATCACCATCGCCAAGACCGGTATGTCCGGCGACCCCGGCACGCTCGTGCGGATCCTGGAAATTCTCGCCAAGCACGAGGTCAACGTGGAGTATATCCCCTCCGGCATCGACATCATCTCGCTGGTGGTGGAGAGCAAAAAGGTCTCCAAATGCCTCTACGCCATGCTGGGCGAGCTGCAAAAAGAGGTGCAGCCGAATAAGATAACGGTGACGGAGCACATCGCGGTCGTCGCGGCGGTCGGCCGGAAGATGGCGTACCGCCCCGGCGTTTCCGGCAAGATCTTTGCCAAGCTCGGTGAGAACGGCGTGAACATCCGCATGATCACGCAGGGCCCCGAGGAGCTGAACATCATCGTCGGCGTGGAGGAAAAGGACTTCGCGCAGGCCATTCGCGTACTGTATGACAGCTTTGTCAAGGAACATATTTAAGGAAAAGGTGAGGGCAATACCATGAAGCTTTATAATGTAGGCATTCTCGGCGCGACGGGCGCCGTGGGTCAGGAAATGATGAAAATTCTGCTCGAGCGCAAGTTCCCCGTCGGCGAGCTGCGTCCCATCGCCTCCGCGCGCAGCGCGGGCAGCGAGATCGACTTCGGCGGCAGGAAGTGCACGATCGTCGAGGCGTCGGACGACGCCTTTGAGGGTCTTGACATCGTGCTCGGCGCGGCGGAGAACGACATCGCCGAGCGCTTCGCGCCCGCCATCGTTAAGGCCGGCGCGGTGTTCGTCGACAACTCCAGCGCCTTCCGTCTCGATCCCAAGGTGCCGCTGGTCATCCCCGAGATCAACCCCGAGGACGTGAAGTGGCACAGCGGCATCATCTCCAACCCCAACTGCACCACCATCGTCACCCTCGTCGCCATCAACGCGCTGGCGAAGGAAAGCCCCATCGAGACCATCATCGCCAGCTCCTATCAGGCGGTCTCCGGCGCGGGCAAGAACGGCATCGACGAGCTGCACGATGAGGTCGCGGCGCTCGCCGCGGGCAAGCCCGTCGAGCCGAAGGTGTTCCAGTACCAGATCGCCTACAACGTCATCCCGCAGATCGGCGGCGAGCAGTGCGACGGCTACACCTCCGAGGAGATGAAGATGCAGAACGAGGGCCGCAAGATCCTCCACCTGCCCGAGATGAAGGTCAGCTGCACCTGTGTGCGCGTGCCCGTGGTGCGCAGCCACTCCGTCTCCGTCGTGCTGCGCACAAAGGAAAAGATCAGCGTCGAGCGCGCGCGTGAGCTGATCGCCGCCGCGCCCGGCTGCAAGCTGACCGACGACCTTGCGAGCAAGGTCTACCCTATGCCGCTCGACACGAGCGATCAGGACCTCGTCTACGTCGGCCGCATCCGCGACGATCTGACCGACGAGCGCGGGCTGAACCTCTGGTGCTGCGGCGACCAGGTCCGCAAGGGCGCGGCGACCAACACCGTACAGATCGCGGAGCTGCTGCTCGAAAAATAAATCCGATTTTTGTGAAAGGGAGCCTCTGTCCGACACCGGGCAGAGGCTCCCTTTGTTCATTGCGACATTTTTCTTGCTGTTTTTTTGGTAAGATGGACAGGGCAAAGTGCTTTGACTTTTTGGGAAGAGACTGCTACAATAAAAGAAAAGTGGAAACGTTACCGGTAAGGTTCCCGGAAACGGGCTTTGATTTTTTCATGCAGAGGGTGTCGCTATGACCATCAAGGACATTGCAAAGCTCAGCGGCGTGGGCGTGAGCACGGTCTCCCGTGTACTCAACGACCGCCCCGACGTGAGCGAGGAAAGCCGCCGCCGCGTGCTGGAGGTCATTGCCGAGCACAACTATCTGCCCAACAATTCCGCGCGCAGCCTTGTGCGCACGAAGTCCGACACCGTCGGCCTTGTGGTGCGCGGCGTGCAGAACCCCTTCTACACCGATATCATCCGCGCCATCGAGCATAAGCTCGACCTCGCGGGCTACACGATGGTCATGCGTCAGATCGCCTCCGGCGATGACGAGGTGAAGTGCGGCGCGGTGATGGAGCGCGAAAAGCGCCTGCAGGGCCTCATTTTTCTCGGCGGACGCTCGGATTACTCTCCCGCGGAGCTGGCGCTGCTCAACGTGCCCTTTGTCTGCTGCACCTACACCAACGCCTACGGCACGCTCGATCCGAGCAAGTATTCCTCCGTCTCCATCGCCGACGAGCAGGAGGCCTACCGCGCGGTCATGGAGCTGGCCAAAAAGGGCCACCGCCGCATCGCGGCGCTGACCGCCGACCCCGACGACAGCTCCATCTCCCAGCTGCGCTACTCCGGCTACGCCCGCGCGCTGCGCGAGCTGGGCATCCCGCCCGAGGAGGAGGACGTCATCTGCGCGGACGATTTCACCGTGGAAAGCGGCTGCCGCGCCATGCGCGAGCGGCTGAAGCGTCCGGCGGACTTCACCGCCGTCTTCGCCATCGCGGACGATATGGCGATCGGCGCGATGCGCGCCCTGCGCGAGAGCGGGCGCAGCATTCCCGAGGACTGCTCCATCATCGCCATCGACGGCATCAATGTCTCCGAGTACATCCATCCCATGCTCACCACCCTCTGCCAGCCGATGACGGCTATGGGCACGAAGAGCGTCGAGCTGCTGCTCGGCGTCATCCGCGGCGGCGCGCACGACCATCTGACGCTGCCGACCACCCTGCGCGCGGGTGAATCCGTGCGCGACCTGACGAAATGATTTTCCCGCGCCGAGCGCGTGAAAATAAATTTGAATAAGGAGATCAATGAAACATGAAGAAGTATCTTGCGCTTGTCCTGGCACTTGTTATGGCTCTCAGCCTCGTTGCCTGCGGCAACAAGACGGCCGAGGAGCCCTCCGGCGACGGTGACGCCACCGAGGCCGCCGGCCGTGTGTTCTGGCTGAACTTCAAGCCCGAGGCGGACGGCACCCTGCAGAAGGTCGCCGCCATGTACACCGAAAAGACCGGTGTGCCCGTCACCATCCAGACCGCCGCGTCCGGCACCTACAACGAGACCCTGACCGCCGCGATGGATAAGGAAGCGCCTCCCACGATGTTCGTCGTCGGCAACCAGGCCGCCGTGGACACCTGGGGCGACTACTGCTACGACCTGACCGGCACCCCCATCGCGGGTGAGCTGACCACCGACGCCTACAACCTCTACGACGCCGACGGCAAGCTCTGCTCCATCGGCTACTGCTATGAGTGCTACGGCATCATCGTCAACGAGGATCTGCTGGCGAAGGCCGGCTATCAGCTCAGCGACATCACTAACTTCGAGACCCTCAAGGCCGTTGCGGAGGACATCCACTCCCGCGCCGCCGAGCTGGGCTTCGACGCCTTCACCTCCTCCTCCATGAGCGGCGACTCCAGCTGGCGCTTCACCGGCCACCTCGCCAACCTCGAGTATTACTATGAGTCCGTGGACGATCCCGACGCCTGGAAGGTCTGCCCCCCGAGCATCAAGGGCACCTACATGCAGAACTTCAAGAACCTCTGGGATCTCTACATCAACAACAGCGCGGTCGCTCCCTCCACCCTCGCTGCCGGCGGCTATGACGCTCAGGCCGAGTTCGGCAAGGAGCAGGCTGTGTTCTATCAGAACGGCTCCTGGGAGTGGGCGGCTCTGACCGGCACCGGCGATGGTCAGTACGGTCTTGACAACCTCTCCATGATCCCCTTCTACTGCGGCGTTGCCGGTGAAGAGAAGGCCGGTCTGAACTGCGGCACCGAGAACTGCTGGGCCGTGAACGCCAAGGCCTCCGCCGAGGACATTCAGGCTACGCTCGACTTCATGTATTGGCTCGTCACCGACGCTGAGGTCTCCCGTATGCTCGTCGATGAATTCGCCGTCATGCCCTACAAGCAGGCTGCCGAGTCCACCTGCGGCTTCCTGGCCGACGCCAACGCCTATGCCGCCGAGGGCAACTACGTCATGCCTTGGGTCACCAACTTCCAGCCCAACGTCGACGCCTACCGTGAAGCCATCGTCGCCGCGATGAACCAGTATGACAACGATCCCACCGACGCCAACTGGGAGCAGGTCAAGACCGCGTTCGTGGACGGCTGGGCCGTGCAGTACGCTGCCGCCAACGGCTAAGCGTCTCCATACCGCAAAACCTACCATTCTTATGAAGAGGGCGGGCCTTCGCCCGTCCTCTTCTTCTACCACGGCAGAGGCCGCAAGAGGCCCGCGCCGTGCTCAGTCAATCTATCTCGATGGGAGTGATCGAATTGAAGCGTAAACACGACGCAGCAGCCGTCAACAGCTCGCTCGTCCGCCGCCCGATCCGGCGGTGGGCCCCGCTGTTCATGGGTCCCATGCTCTGCGCCTTCGCCATTGGCTTCGTCTATCCGTTCTGCAAGGGCGTGTACCTCTCGTTCTGCAAATTCAAGACGACCTCGGACGCGCAGTTCATCGGCTTCGGCAACTACATCAAGGCGCTGAACGACGCGAGCTTTGTCCATTCGTTCTGGTACACGGCGCTCTTTGCGCTCGTCTCGCTCGTGTTCATCAACGTGCTGGCCTTCGCCGTGGCCTATGCTCTCACACAGGGCATCAAGGGGAGCAATCTCTTCCGCACGGTGTTCTTCATGCCGAACCTCATCGGCGGCATCGTGCTGGGCTATGTGTGGTCGATGATCTTCGACGGCATCCTCTCGCGCTACGGCACGTCGATCCTGCTGGAGACGAAATACGGCTTCTGGGGCCTCATCATCCTCATGTGCTGGCAGCAGGTCGGCTATATGATGATCATTTACATCGCCGGCTTGCAGGCTGTGCCCGAGGATATGCTCGAGGCCGCGAAGATCGACGGCGCAAACCGCTGGCAGACGCTCTGGAAGGTCACCATCCCGAACGTAATGCCCTCCATCACCATCTGCACCTTCCTCACGCTGACGAACAGCTTCAAGCTGTTCGACCAGAACCTCGCCCTCACGGGCGGTCAGCCCTACATCATCCAGTCCGACGGCTCAGCCATCAAGACGACTGAGATGCTGGCGCTGAACATCTACAACACGTTCTACGGGCAGAACGTCAACTCCCGCGGCACCGCGCAGGCCAAGGCCGTTTTGTTCTTCCTGCTCGTCGCCGCCATCGGTTTGATCCAGCTCCGCGCTACGCGCAAAAAGGAGGTGCAGCAGTAATGAACGGTTCCCTTTCCGCCGAACGCCGCCGCAAGACCATTCTTTCGGTCGTGCTGGCCTTCATCTGCATCCTCTACATCCTGCCGGTGCTGGCTGTGGTAGTCAACTCCTTCAAGCTCAACACCTATGTCAAGACCGAGACCTTTGCCCTGCCCACCGCCGAGAGCTTTGCCGGCTGGGCAAACTACATCAAGGGCGTCACCTTCGGCAATTATCCCTTCTGGAAGTCCGCGTTCTACAGCCTTTTCATCACGCTTGTCTCCACGGCGCTGATATTGCTGTGCACCTCGATGGCCGCGTGGTACATCGCCCGCGTGGACAGCAAGCTCTGCCGCGGCGTCTATTACCTCTGCGTCTTTTCCATGGTCGTGCCGTTCCAGATGGTCATGTTCACCCTCTCCAAGACCGCCGACCGCGTGAAGATCCCATACTTTAACTTTGCGAGCGGCAGCCTCGAAAAGGTCGCGCTCAACACGCCCTGGACCATTCCCATCATCTACCTCGGCTTCGGCGCGGGGCTTGCCATCTTCATGTTCGTGGGCTTCGTGAAGTCCATCCCGCTGGAGATCGAGGAGGCCGCCGCCATCGACGGCTGCGGTCCGCTGCGCACCTATTTCTCCGTCGTGTTCCCGATGCTGCGGCCCACGATGATCTCCGTCGGCATCCTCGAGATCATGTGGGTGTGGAATGACTATCTGCTCCCCTATCTCGTGCTCGACAGCACCAAGTACAAGACCATTCCCATCCATATCCAGTACCTCAAGGGCAGCTACGGCACGGTCGATCTCGGCGCGACGATGGCGCTCATCTTCCTGAGCATCGTCCCCGTCATCATCTTCTACCTCTGCTGCCAGAAACACATCATCAAGGGCGTCGCGGCCGGCGCCGTGAAAGGCTGATCTCACATGAATCGTTCCTCCGGCATTCTGATGCCGATCTCCTCGCTCCCCTCGCCCTACGGCATCGGCACGTTCGGCAAGGCGGCGTATGACTTTGCCGATTTTCTCCACGCGGCGGGACAGGGCTACTGGCAACTCCTGCCGCTCGGCCCCACAAGCTACGGCGACTCGCCGTATCAGAGCTTTTCGACCTTTGCGGGCAACCCGTACTTCATCGACCTCGATCTGCTCATCAAGGATAAGCTGCTCACGCGCAAGGAGGTCACCTCCTGCGCGTGGGGCTCGGAGCCGCGCTACGTCGACTACGGCAAAATTTACGAGAGCCGCTTCGCGCTGCTCGAAAGGGCCAAGGTGCGCGGCTGGGAGCGCGACCGCGAGGCGGTCGCCGCCTTCGAGGCGGAAAACAGCCGCTGGCTGCCGGACTACGCGCTCTTCATGGCGCTCAAGCGGCATTTCGGCATGAAGTCCTGGACCGAATGGCCCGACGAAGGCGCGCGGCTGCACCGGGCCGACGCGCTCGAGCGCTACCGCGCGGAGCTGCGCGGGGACGTGGAGCTGTTCACCTACATTCAGTTTCTCTTCTTCCGGCAGTGGAGTGCGCTCAAGAGCTACATCAACGGTCTCGGCATCCGCATCATCGGCGACATCCCCATCTATGTGGCGATGGACTCCTCCGACGTGTGGAGCGAGCCGGAGAAATTCCAGCTCGACGAGCGAAACGTGCCCGTTGAGGTCTCCGGCGT
>ERZ827363.1864-NODE-1864-length-19486-cov-4.819978_pt1 | contig 19486 bp, 25 predicted proteins | sample MGYA00519776_ERZ827363 | MGnify/ENA primary metagenome ERZ827363 (study PRJEB31778, sample SAMEA3449288) | human gut metagenome | biome: human gut; feature: human-associated habitat; material: faeces | place: United Kingdom | collected 2010/2012 ...
AAATGGGCGGGAAGCCATTTTAGGGCTTTCCCGCCTTGATTGCCTATCAGCAAAGACAGACGGGACTGTCAACGGCGGTGCATGAAATGCGCCGTTCATCTTGACCGTTGACTGGCTCGGATGTCTTTGCTATCCATTTGTGTTATTGCTCCCAGTTGTTTTCTTGAAGTAAAGAATATAATAATATTGAATAGCTGCTGAGTGTATTTTGGACACGTCCGCTATATTCATTTTCAATAAAATCCAAATCATCCATATCTGTATGCATTATCAATCCATTCTTTTCTGTTTCGACAGGAGAACCATTTTCCCAGTTGTTTGCTTCAAAATATATGTACGGAATTCCTATGTCATTAAACGGTGCGTGGTCGCTTCTTTTTTGACCTGTAGGATAGGGATAATCGTTATTTCCGTCTGGTGGTAATTGTATGTTCAAGCCAATTTCCTTAACAATTTCGTAGGCTTTAAATACTGCTTCGGTATTATCAACAGTGCCGTTATCATTCACCTTACCGCCATACAAATAAAGATAATCCCCAGCGAGGACAGTATCAATGTTTATCATCAATATAATATTTTCTCTTTCCTTTTCGGAAAGTGATTCAACGTATGCCCTTGAGCCATACATTCCCGGTTCTTCTGAACCGAAAAATACATATTGAATAGTATAGTATGTTGGAGTGTTGACCATTCGCAGGGCATTTTCCAAAGCAACAGATACGCCGGAGCCATTGTCATCTACACCATGTGTTCCAGCACTATCATAATGTGCGCCAACAATAATCGTTTTTTCGCTTTCTCCTTTTTTGGTTATCAAAATATTTTGACTTGAATTACTTTTTTCACCTCCATCGAATACATTTTGTATGGCTTCATCCATCATAGGCGTGGAATCATCTATTTCAAAAGACTCTATAGCTATGTCGCTTTCCGCATATCCACCATTTAAGAGGACGGACAAAATAAATACAGCCATTTCCGTTTCTTTTTCAGTGCCAGCAACGCGCCCCGGATAGTTTGATTGAATATGTTTTAAAAAATTATATGCGGGTATTCCATAATCATTTTGTTCGGGGGTTATCGAAATTTCTTGGGAAAGTGTTAGGTCTTTGGCTTCTTCAATCAGCTCTGTTTTTTTACTACCACACCCATATAAACCCGTACATAAAAAAGCACATACTAAAAAGCATGAAAGTATCTTTTTCATAAAATCAATCTCCTTTTTTCTCATCACTATCTTTTGACATTTGCGTCATCATTTTCTTCGCCAGCTGCTGGAACAGGTCGGCAGTTTCTTCGTCCATCGGCGCAAGCTGTCCGATCTGTCCGGTTATCATTGCTGTTACATCGTCAATGGAAAGCGGGTTTTGCTTCTGCTCCGACAGTGCGTCCCGCATGGCTTGGAACATAGCGGCGGTCACAGCTTCTCCCGGCTGTTCCCCGTTGTCAATGTCTTTCTTAATGTCCCGCAGGATAGCCAGGAACACATTTTTGATTTTTTCAATCTCCGCTTCATGTTCCCCTATCTTTTGGGCGTTCAAAAGCTGTAAATCCTGCTTCGCTTCTGCCCGGTGTTCCGGGTGTTCTTTCATCAGGTCGGACAGGGAAGCCGTTGCCATCTCGATAAGCTGGTTTCTTGCTGTTATGCCCTTTGCCGCCGTATCCTGAAAATAAATCCGTATCAAATCTATCAGCTTAGGAAAATTCCTGTGTTCCAACAGGCGGTTGAGGATTTGCACATCAACAGCACCCGTCACAAGCCCCCTCACGGCTCCCTCGGACAAGCCTAATTCAGAAATATCGTAGCTTTTACGAACGCTCACGGTAGACAAGCCCAGTATGTAGTCTGTCGATACCTTAAATTCCTTTGCCACACCTATGAGAATATCACTGCTGACCGTTCTTGTTTCGCCGCTGACAATGCGGCTCAACTGGGAAGCGGAAACGCCTATCTTCTCCGCAAGTTCCTTTTGTGTGATGTGGTTCCCGTTGCATAAATCGGAAATCCGCTGTCCGGGCGTTCCGGGTAAAGCCATAGATACGCACCTCCTCCGCATACTTCCATTATACAGAATGATTGCAAAAATGCAATTTCCAAAGTGTAAACTTCATCAAAATGCAATTCTCGCAATATTCCGGGAATTGCATTTTTTTCGTGTAGACTTAGGGTAGTTCATCGATGGACGGCACCTTGAAAACAGAATGACCGTCCGAAAAGGAATACCCCGGCTGGGGAAGCACCGCAAGGAGCCGGACTTCGGGACAAAATGTCCCGAAGTTGCGGGGAGCGTGCCAACGCCGGAACACGCCGCAGGAATGGGGCAGGAAACCTTTTCGGGGAGAACGGCAACGGAAAGCAAAATGGAGGGAACGCATGAGAGATAACCCCTATAAAGACTTGCCGCCGCTGGAACGCAGGCCGGACGGTTCCCTTTACCGCATGACCCCGGCGCAGAGAAAACAGGCGGCCAGCCTGATACGCCGGGAGTGCTGTTGCTGTGAGGACGGCAACTGCATTGTCCTTGACGATGGGGACACCTGCACCTGCCCGCAGACGGTTTCTTTCTCGGTCTGCTGTAAGTGGTTCCGCTGGGCGGTCTTGCCGCTGGACGGGACGCTGGAAGCGGAGATTTTCCGGGATAAGGACTTGAAACGCTGTGCGGTCTGCGGCGGCGTGTTCGTCCCCAAATCCAACCGGGCAAAATACTGCCCGGACTGTGCCGCCAGCGTTCACAGGCGGCAGAAAGCGGAAAGTGAACGGAAAAGGAGGTCGAGCGTGGACAATTAGGCGGGAAAAAAGTCTTGATATACAAGCCTTCCAGAAGGCAGAACCGGGGCAGGTCATATAAAATATCGTCTGCCCCCGGAAATGCCGTTCTAACTGTCCACAAAGCACACTATGACAAACACGATTTACATTCATCAGCCAGAGAAATCGGTCAGCTTCACCCGGCTCCCTAATTTTCTCTTTGAAGCCCCTACATTCATAGCTTTGTCCAACGAAGCAAAGCTGCTGTACGCCTTTATCCTGCGCCGGACAGAGTTATCCCGCAAGAACGGCTGGGCGGACGAATACGGGCGCATTTTCCTGTATTACCCAATCTGCGAGGTGGTCGCTCTGCTCCGCTGCGGGCGGCAGAAAGCGGTGAATACCCTGCGTGAGTTGCAATATGCGGGACTTGTGGAGATACAGAAACAGGGCTGTGGAAAACCCAACCGTATCTACCCAAAATCCTATGAAGCGGTTCCAAACACCGACTTCAAGAAATCCGGTTCTGGTACGCCGGAGGGCTGAAAACCGTACTTATGAAGTGAGGAAATCACTCCCCGGAAGTACGAAAACCGGACGGTATATAGAAATACAAAGATTAAAAAGATTTATTTATATTCTATCCATTCCAATCCTATCCGAGCTAATTTCTGCGGGATTTTCCCTGTGGAAAACCCCGGATAGGAAAGGAATGGGGAAAGGAGCAGAATGGCACAACACGCAATTTTGCGGTTTGAGAAGCACAAGGGCAACCCGGCAAGGCCGCTGGAAGCCCATCACGAAAGACAGAAAGAACAATACGCCAGCAACCCCGACATTGACACAAGCCGGAGCAAGTACAACTTTCATATCGTCAAGCCAGAGGGCAGGTACTATCATTTCATTCAAAACCGCATTGAACAGGCCGGGTGCCGAACCCGCAAGGACAGCACACGGTTTGTCGATACGCTGGTAACTGCCAGCCCGGAGTTTTTCAAGGGGAAATCCCCAAAGGAGATACAGGCGTTTTTCCAGAGGGCGGCGGACTTCCTCATTGGCCGGGTAGGACGGGAAAATATCGTGTCGGCGGTGGTACACATGGACGAGAAAACGCCCCACCTGCATTTGGTCTTTGTCCCGCTGACAGAGGACAACCGCCTGTGTGCAAAGGAGATTATAGGGAACAGAGCCAACCTCACAAAATGGCAGGACGATTTTCACGCCTATATGGTGGAGAAATATCCTGACTTGGAGCGTGGGGAGAGCGCCAGCAGGACAGGCCGGAAGCATATCCCCACCCGGCTTTTCAAACAGGCGGTTTCCCTCTCCCGGCAGGCAAGAGCCATTGAAGCCACACTGGACGGCATTAACCCGCTGAACGCCGGAAAGAAAAAAGAGGAAGCCCTCTCCATGCTGAAAAAGTGGTTCCCGCAGATGGAGAATTTCTCCGGGCAGTTGAAAAAGTACAAGGTCACAATCAATGACCTGCTGGCGGAGAATGAGAAGTTGGAAGCAAGGGCAAAGGCCAGCGAAAAAGGAAAGATGAAAGATACGATGGAACGGGCAAAGCTGAAAAGCGAACTGGACAATTTACAGCGGCTGGTTGACCGTATCCCGCCGGATATACTGGCGGAACTGAAACGTCAGCAGCGGCACACGGTAAAGGAAAGGTGATAGATATAAGCAGAAATTTTCGCCGCCTCTGTGCGGCATTGTACCTTGAAAAACAGAATATGGAGGACACTGGATGGCAAAAAGTGAAAGCGATATTTTTACACCCCGAACAGGGCAGGTTATACAAGCAGAGAACGGCACGCAGTATTTTGTATGTGGGAACAACCGTATAAAAATCTCCGAACACTTCGCCGCAGGCGGGAAGCCCCTCGGTGATCTGATTGTAGATGTGGTGCGGCATACCGCAGAAAAAGCCGCTTCAACCTGATAGCCCATCATTGATAACACGCCCACGCTTATGATATAATTGCCATAGAGCAAAAGTATTGTAAGCGTGGGTTGTTTCTTTAGAAGGAGGATTTTTAACGGTGAAACAACCTTACAATACTACGATTTACAACACGGCGCTTTATATGAGATTGAGCCGGGACGATGAACTGCAAGGAGAAAGCGGGAGTATTCAGACACAACGCATGATGCTCCGGCAATATGCCGCCGAGCATGGCCTGAATGTCATAGATGAATATATCGACGATGGATGGTCTGGAACGAACTTTGACAGGCCGGATTTTCAGAGAATGATTGATGACATTGAGGACGGGAAAATCAACTGCGTTGTTACGAAGGATTTATCCCGCTTAGGCAGAAACTACATTCTGACCGGCCAGTACACGGAAATCTACTTTCCCAGCAAAGGCGTCCGCTATATCGCTGTCAATGACAATGTGGACACCATCAACGGAGAGAATGAGCTTGCCCCATTCCTCAACATTCTGAATGAAATGCACGCCCGCCAGACCAGCAAAAAGGTAAAGGCGGCCATGCGGACACGGTTCGCAAATGGCGCACACTATGGAGCCTATGCTCCGCTTGGCTATGTCAAAGACCCAGATAAGAAAGGCCATCTTCTGATTGACCCGGAAACAAGGTGGATTATCGAAAAGATTTTTGACCTTGCCGTTCATGGCCGGGGAGCCGCCAGCATTACACGGATTTTGGTCGAAGAAAAAGTACCTACTCCCGGCTGGCTGAATTTCCAGAGATACGGCACTTTCGCAAATATCTATGCCGGAGCGCCGGAGGAAAAAGCCTATGCGTGGACGATAGCGCAGGTGAAAAGTATTCTGAAAGAGGAAACCTATATCGGACACAGCGTCCACAATAAGCAGACCAACATTTCATTCAAAAACAAGAAGAAAGTACGCAAGCCAAAAGAGGAATGGTATCGTGTGGAGAACACCCACGAAGCGATTATTTCCGAAGATGTGTTCCGTCAAGTACAGGAGCAGATTTGCAACAGGCGCAGACGGCAGAAGAACGGCACAACACAGATATTTTCCGGGCTGGTAAAATGTGCGGACTGCGGCTGGTCGCTGGCCTATGGTATGAACAGCCAGAACAAAAATCCCTATGCCCACTACCATTGTAGCAAGTACGGGCAAGGATTGCACCAGTGTTCCATGCACTATATCCGCTATGATGTGCTTTACGCCTATGTCCTTTCCCGTCTGCAATACTGGTCTGTGCTGGCACAGCAGGATGGGGACAAACTTCTGAAACGGCTACTTAACGCCAGCGACAAGGAACGCAATACTGCAAGGAAGCGGCAGACAGCCGAACTGAAAAAGGCGGAAAAGCGCAAAGCAGAAGTAGACACCCTGTTTGCAAAAATGTATGAGGACTGGTCTGCCGGACGCATTACAGAATACAATTTCAATATGCTGTCCGAAAAGTATCAGGGCGAACAGCGAGAATTGGACGTAAAAATTGAACGGCTTCACGAAGCGATGGAGACCGCCGCCCAGACAGCGGTTGACGCTGAAAAGTGGATAGGTCTGATGAAACAGTATGTCAATCCCACAGAATTGACGGCTGAACTTCTGAATACGCTGATTGAAAAAATCCTTGTCCATGAAGCGGTCAAAAGTGAGGACGGAAGCCGGGAACAGGAAGTGGAAATCTTCTACCGCTTTATCGGCAAAATCGAATGACACATCTTGAGATACCCAACAATATCTTTAACTAAGGGAAACGGGGGCCGGTCTTCCGGACGCCGGACTGCTTCCGGAGCTTTCCCGGATCCTTAAGATCCCCGGCGAGCTGCCTGCCAATCGAAAGGACGTTGGAAACATGAAACGCATCCGGTTTTACCGCTGCCCCCAGTACGGGAACCTGCTGACTTCGACGAACGAAGCCCATATCTCCTGCTGCGGCCGCAGCTTATCCCCCTCCTCCCCCGGAAAGCGGAAGGGGAGCATTTCTTTCAGGCCGAATGCTCCGACGGCGAGTGGTATCTGACCACCGCCCACCCCATGGAGAAGGAACACTTCCTCACCTTCGCCGCATGGGTGGATCTGGGCGGATCTTCCTCGTCCGGCTTTATCCGGAACAGGACGGATACCTACGGCTCCCTGCCTTCAAGGGCGGGGCGCACTACTTCGGCTGCAGCCGGAACGGGCTTTTTACGGAAATCCTCCCTCGCTGACAGCAATGCCAAAAAAACCGGCAGTCGGGACACGCTTCCCGTCTGCCGGTTTTCTTTTTCGCTTACAGCTGCCCTAAATTCCCCGTCCGCTGGGCGGTATAGAGCTTATAGTAATCGCCCTTCTTGGCGATCAGCTCCTCGTGGGAGCCGCACTCCGAAATCCCCTTATTGGAGATGTACATGATCTTGTCGCAGTTCTTGATGGTGGACAACCGGTGAGCGATGATGAAGGAGGTGCGCCCCTTCAAAAGCTCGTTCAGAGCCGTCTGGACCATCCGCTCCGTCTTGGCGTCGATGGAGGAGGTGGCCTCGTCTAAGATCAGGATCTTCGGATCCGCCAGCAGCGTCCGAGCAAAGGAGATCAGCTGCCGCTGCCCCTGGGACAGCCGGGAACCTCTCTCATTTACCTCCGTCAGGTAGCCCTGCTCCATCTCGCTGATGAATTCATCGGCGCAGACGGTCCTGCAGGCCTTCCGCACCTCTTCCTCCGTGGCGTCCAGCCGGGCGTACTTGATGTTATCCAGCACCGTCCCCGAGAAGATGAAGCTATCCTGCAGCATGATGCCCATCTGGGAGCGCAGGGAATGCAGCGTCACCTTGGAAATATCGTGCCCGTCGATCAGGATCTTTCCGTCGGAAACGTCGTAGAACCGGGAGATCAGGTTGACTATCGTAGATTTGCCCGCACCGGTGGGTCCCACCAGAGCGATGCTCTCGCCGGGCTTTACGTCGAAGGAAACGTGCTCTAAGACGTTATGGCCGGGCTCATAAGCAAAGGTTACGTCGTCAAAGGTGACCCCTCCCTCGATCTTCGGAAGTACCGTTGCGTCGGGAGCGTCGGCGATCCCTACCGGCTCATCGATCATCTCAAAAATCCGCTCCAGATAAGCGATGCCGTTGATAAAGGTGTTATAGAGGTTCGACAGGTTCAGAAGCGGCTGCCAGAACCGCCACGCATAGTTGGACACGGCGGCGATGGTACCGAAGGATGCCATGGGCTTCATCACAAGGATGCCCACGATATACATGGCGCCCACCACCCAGGTGGTCACGTTGTCCACTGTGACCCAGACGCAGTTGGAGATCCGCTGAGCCCTGTTCCACAGATGGAAGTAGTCCAGATTCAGCCGGTCGTAGATCTGCGCATTCTGATCTTCCCGGGTGAACAGCTGGGTGATCTTTGCGCCGTCCAGGCTCTCCTGCAGGTAGGCGTTCATATTGGAGCCCTTGTTGGATACCTTCTGCCACACCCTCCGCTGGGCCGGCTTGATGATCATAATGACCGCCACAAAAACCGGAACGCCGGCGATGATGATGAGGGACAGCTCCACGTTGATGAAGAACATGAAAATGGCGATGAATACCAGGTTAAAGATGTCCATGATGAAGTTGATGATACCGTTTGAGAGCATATCCGATACGTTGTTGACGTAATGGATGACACGGGTCAGGATCTTCCCGTGGGGCCGGCTGTCATAGAAAGCGAAGGGCAGCTCCTGCAGATGGTCGAAAAGATCCTTCCGCATATCGTAGATGATGTCCTGCCCGACTCTCGTCATCAGCCGGGCGCGGACGGTATTCATGGCAATGCTCAGCGCAATGGTCAGCACCGTCGCAACGGTGAGCAGCCCTAACTGCCCGTAATCCTTCGAGGGGATGACCACGTCGAAGGCACGCTGGAGGATCATGGGGTAAACCAGGGAGGACAAGGCGGAGGTCATACTGGCCAGCATGGCGAAAACCATGCGTTTCGTATGCCTTTTCGCATAGACCGCCGCCCGCTTGAAGTGCTTGAGACTGAATGGAGTTTCAAGAGTCTCGTCCACATCGTATTTGTTGCGGGTCGCCATCAGTCCTCACCTCCCGTCGCTTCCTGCAGGGTGCAGATCTCGGTGTAATAGCCGCCCAGCTTCACAAGCTCCTCGTGGGTGCCCACTTCGGAGATCTCGCCGTCCTTAAGAACAATGATCCGGTCGGCCCGGCGGGTGGTGGAGATCCGCTGCGCCACGATGATCTTGGTGCAGTTGAAATCCAGATGGTCAAGGCTTTCCTGGATGAAATGCTCCGTCTCCATATCTACGGCGGAGGTGGTGTCGTCAAGGATCAGGATAGAGGGCCGGATAGCCAGCGCACGGGCCAGTGCGATCCGCTGCTTCTGTCCGCCGGAAAGGCCCACGCCCCGTTCGCCGATGATGGTGTTGTAGCCGTCCTCCATCTTGTCGATGAAGTCCGCCGACGCCAGATCGGCATAGTGCCGGGTCATTTCTTCGCTCATTTCCGAATCACCGTAGGCGATGTTGCCGTCTACCGTATCCGAGAAGAGGAACACGTCCTGAGTCGCCATGCCGATGTTGTGCCGCAGGGTGTGGAGATCCCACTCCTTGATGGGCACACCGTCGATCTTCAGGACACCGGAAGTGATGTCGTAAAGCCGGGGGATCAGATTCATGAGCAGCGTCTTGCCGGAACCGGTGTTGCCCATGACAGCGATCGTTTCGCCGGGCTTGATATGTAAGTTGATGTGCTTTAACAGCGGCCGCCCGCCGAGGGACAGGCCCACATCCTCGAAATCAATGTCTCCCTGCAGCCGCTCGTCGGTCTTTTTGCAGCCGAAGCGGTTGACGATGGTGGGACGGGTGTAATAGAGCTCGATGACCTTCGCCGCACTGGTCTGGAACCGTTGAACGTCGTTGAGCAGCGGGCCCAGGTTCCGGATGGGGTTTGCAAAGGTCCAGATCAGGCCGGAAAACGCCATCAGCTGGCCCACGGTGATCCGCCCGTTGATAACAAAGAGGCTTCCTAAGCAGAGCACCACGATAGCCATAGCCTGTGCGGTCATTTCAATGGCAGGGTAGTACTTCAGCCAGAAAAAGTTCACGTTGATGCAGGCGTCGTGGTAGTCCTTGTTCTTTTCGTCGAAAAGATGGATCTCATGCTCTTCCTTTGCGAAGGCCTTAACTACCCGGTTTCCGGCGATGTTTTCCTGCGCCCGGGAGTTCATCCGGGAAAGCCGCTCCCGCTGCTCCGCATAATACGGGCGAACCTTCTTGGAATAGGTATAGGTAATGAAAAACAGCACCGGGAAAATGCAGCAGAGGATCAGGGTGAACACGGCGTCAGTGCTTAAAAAGTAAATGAGCACCGCCAGAAAGGTCACCAGAGAATCCAAAGCAAGCCGGCTGGTATACGCCGTTACATACCGGACCACGTCGATGTCGCCGGTCAGCCGGGTCATCAGGTCACCCGTGCGGTTCCGGTCGTAAAAGCTCATATCCTGCCGCTGCATATTCCGATAAATGTAGCTGCGGATGTTGGTCGCAACCAGGATGCCTGCTTTTTCCGTCATGATGATCATCAGGTAGCCGACGACCGTGCGCAAAAACGTTGCCCCGACCATCATTGCCACCAGAGGGATCAGCATATTGATCTCCCGCTCGGCGCCGTCAGCTGGCATCAGTACCCGGTCAACGATCTGTTGGGAAATTAAGGGGTTCGCCATGGTCATCAGTGAGGTGCAGACGACCAAAAACAGCGCTAACACATATCGCTTGCGATAGCCCTTGAGGTTTTCCCATACCCACTTCAAAGGGAACATTCAATCACCGCCATTCTCAATGGAAAAAGTTTTTTCGCTTCCCACGGGAAGCCTGCGGATAAAAAGGCTATAATCATTATACCGACTATTTGAGATTTGAAAAGCCTTTTTTCAAAAAAACTTTTTGGAAAAACGAACAAGGTTTTAATGGTTTTTATAGGCATTGTGCCTTCCTGCAAAAAAGCCCCCAAAACCTTTCCCTTTTTAATAAGGAAGACAGGCGGCGAAAAGATCGTTATTTTTTTAACAGTTTCTTTTTCAAAAAACACGCCGGAAACTCTCCCGGCGTGCCCTTCTTCACTTCCATAAATAGAATCCGGCTCCTTCGCAGACCCGGCATTCTTTTTTCTCACACTCTCCTCCGCAAAGGCACCGCCGGATCACCCCGTTTTTCCCCTGCTCCACCTGAATGCTCACATTCTCCTTCCGTTCCGGGCAATATTTGATCTCAAAACTGCTTTTTTCCATCCTTCCGCCTCCTTTTTGTTACCCATTCTATGCCAAAAAATTCCCACCTATCCCTGCATAAATCCGAAGGATCCTCCCATATTTTTCCTGAAGAACTTTTTATGAAAGGAAGATGCCCGATGGAACTTGCCGTCCGTTTTCCCCGGATCCTTACGAAAAAGAATTCCCCTTCCCCCCTCCTCGCCGAGCTTGCCGACTTAAAGCTGCAATTAGACGCCGCCTGCAGCCAGTTTGACCTCCTTACCGACAGCGACCGGATCGACGCCTGCTGCTACCAGATCAAATCCCTGAAGATCCGCTATGACGCCCTTTTAAGGGAGGCCCGCCAGCAGGGTCTCCGCCGGGAGCCTTATGTATCGGACGGCTTGCATTCCCCGGAAAAAGGAGTATAATGAAGCTATCGGATTCCCGGCAGAAAGGATGACCCGCCATGACAAAAGATCCCCGTGTTCAGGAGCTTTCCGCCCGCATCGCCGCTCTTTGCTCCCCGGAGCAGATCTATGTATTCAGCATGAAGTACGACTTGCAGCAGAATGTGACCTCTTTTAAACTCTGTGTAATTGCCGACACGGCAGAAAAGCGGCAGCTGGAGCAGCAGATCTACTGCACCTTGGACTGCGAGATCCCCTACGATGTGGTGATCTATACGGCGGAGGAGTGGGCGCTGTTTACCGCCGCCGACGATTCCTTTGCCCACAGCATCCGGCAAAAGGGGGTTCTCATCTATGACAAGGCGAGGCAGTAACCCCTCCGACAGCCGGCGGTACTTAGACTGGATCAACGCCTCCTACGACGACTACCGGGCGGCCCAGCTTCTTTCCACTGATCCCACCCTTCACAACGCCACCGCCTTCCACTGCCAGCAGTGCATAGAGAAGGCCCTGAAGGGCTTTATCCTTGCCCGCTCCCGCCAGACGGTGGACGGCCACAACCTGACCTGGCTCTGTCGCCGGGCGGCTTCCATCGACGCCCATTTTCAGCAGTGGATGGACGAAAGCGCCGCCCTGAACCGGTACTACATCGAGACCCGCTATCCCACCGATATTCCCACCCAGATCTCCGATGAAGAGCTGTCCCGGATTCTTGCCATGACCGAAGAGCTTTTCTTCTACCTTTCCGATGCGCTGGACGTAACGGGGATCTTGGACTATCTGGAGGCTTACTGAAATGGAGCTCCGCCCCCTTACCGCCATCGATTTCGATTTTCTTGCCTCTTTTACCGGTGACCCGGAGTTTTCCGACCCCATGCTGGCCAGTGAAGAGCAGCGCCACCGGAACCTGCAGGCTGCTTTGGAGCAACCTGAGCACCACGCCGTTCTGGGTGTGTTCCGGGAGGGGAAGCAGACGGGGCTTTTCGTCTTTCTAGCTCTCCGGGAAGAGAAGTACCTAGAGCTGCTTGCCGGTCTTTCCAAAGATCCGGAAACCTATGAAGCCGTTCTCTCCTATCTTGCAAAAGCCTATCCCGGCTGGAGCGGGGATTTTGTCTTCAACCCCCGGAACTGTCTTCTCGCTTCTGCCCTTCGGAAGCGTGACGCTGAATTTTACCCGGAGCAGCAGAAGCTGGCCTTCGCCGGCGCCGTCCCAAAAATCAGCACCGACGGCATCGTCCCCTTTTCCGAAGAATATGCCGCCGCTTATTTTGCCCTCCACGAAAAGGACGCCTACTGGACGGGAGAAAAGGTGGCGGCAGCTCCGGATCGGTTCCGGATCCTGCTGGCCCTCTCCGAAGGGGAGATAGTCGGGTACCTGGACGTGACCTACGGCTTCCCGGAAAACGAACCTTACGATCTTTTTGTGCAGGAGGCTTACCGTCGAAAAGGGTACGGCAGAAAGCTGCTGGCGAAGGCGATGGAACAAAACGCCCCTGCCAGGCTGTCCCTTCTGGTGGACAAAGAAAACCTTCCCGCCTGCCGGCTCTACGCCTCCATGGGGTTCCAACGGGTAGAGGGTGCCGACAGCCTGACCGTCCGCTGGGAGATTCCCGAATAAAAAGACTGACCGCCTGATCTTACGACCGGCGGCCGTTTTTTAGTCTCCTTTGTCCTTCGGCTTGAAGATCAGGGCGGCGAACAACCCGAAGACCACCGCCGCCGTGATCCCCGGTGCGGAAGCGGTCAATCCTCCGGATAAGACCCCCATCAGCCCGTCCTTATCCACCGCTTCCCGGACGCCTTTGGCAAGAAGGCTGCCGAAGCCGGTCAAGGGCACCGTCGCCCCCGCCCCGGCAAAGTTGATGAGGGGCTGGTACCATCCAAGCCCACCTAAGATCACCCCTGCCACTACATACGCCACCAGGATCCGGGCGGGAGTGAGCTTCGTGTAGTCGATGAGCACCTGCCCGATCCCGCAAAGGGCCCCGCCAACCAGAAAGGCTTTGGCGTACTCCCAAAACGTTTCCATTTTATTCCTCCTTTTTGCTGCTGAAATGGATGAGATGGGCGATCCCGGGAATGCTCTCCCCCTGCTGCACCAAGGTCGGCGACATCAGCGCACCGGTGGCGGCAAACAGTACCTCTTTGTACTCCCCTTTCCGGAGCCTGGGGAGGATGTGGGCGCAAAGCACCGAAGCCGAGCATCCGCAGCCGGAGCCGCCTGCGTGAACGTCCTGCTCCGGCGAATAGAGGAGCAGCCCGCAGTCCTCGTGGTTCCGGGACAGGTCGTATCCCTCCTCCTGCAAAAGCTCCAACAAGAGCATGGAACCCACCTTCCCCAGATCCCCCGTAAAGATCCGGTCATAGTCCTCCGGACGGGTGCCGGTGTCCTTAAAAAATGTCGCAAAGGTGGATGCCGCTGCCGGAGCCATGGCGGCTCCCATGTTGTTCATATCGGTGATCCCAAGGTCGGTAATGGTCCCCACTGTGACCTCCCGGATATAAGGGCCGTTCCCCCGCCCTACGATCACCGCCCCGGCGGCAGTCGCCGTCCACTGGGCGGTAGGGGGCCGCTGGCCGCCGTATTCCAGCGGAAAGCGGAACTGCCGCTCAGCGGAGCAGAAATGGGAAGAAGTCACTGCCACCGCTTGCTCCGCCAGCCGGCTGTCCACGAAAAGCGACGCCAGGCAAAGGCTCTCCGCCATGGTGGAGCAGGCGCCGTACACCCCTAAAAAAGGGATCTCCAGTGCCCGCAGCCCGTAGGTGGAGCCCACGCACTGGTTCAAAAGATCCCCTGCAAAGATCAGGTCGATCTCTTTCGGGGAGAGAGCCGCCTTTTCCAACGCCTTCCGTACGGCATCCAGCTGCAGGCGGCTTTCCGCTTTCTCCCAGGTCTCCTCCCCGAAAGAGGTATCCGTATTTAAAAGGTCGAATTCCCCGCCCAGCGGGCCTTCGCCCTCCTTTTTCCCGCCTGCCGCCGCAAATCCCAGCGCCGAAGGCGGGTCGTCCATCCGAAAGGTGCTGCGTCCCAGCCGCTTTGCCATATGCGCCCTCCTACTTCCTCAAAAGGTAATAAAGAATCCCGTAAACGAACGACGCTGCCGCACCGTAAACGATCACCGGCCCCGCAATGGAAAAAAGCTTGGCCCCCAGTCCTAAAATCAGCCCCTCGCTTTTGAATTCCAGTGCCGGAGACGCCACGGCATTGGCAAACCCCGTAATAGGCACCAGCGTCCCGGCTCCGGCGTGCTTTGCCAGCTTATCGTAGACCCCAAATCCCGTGGCAAGCACGCTGAAAAGCACCAGCGTCACCGAAGCCGCCCCGGGGACCAGCTCCTCCTCTACCCCAAGCATCCGCCAAAGCTCCATGATCCCCTGCCCCAGCGTACAAATGAGCCCGCCCACTAAAAACGCCATAGGGATCGTCCGGTAGCTCTTCGTATTGGGCGAGGCTTTTTTCACCCATTTCCCGTATTCCTCCGCCGTGATCTTTTTCATAAGACGCCGCCTCCTTTTTCCTATTTTCCGCCGGGAAATGGGAAAATATACATTTTAAAATTATTATAAAATTTCTTGACATTTTTCCAGATCCGTACTATACTAAATTTGTAAAGATTAAAAAGAAGGGAGGCTCTCATGGAAGAATTACGAAAATTTCTGAAAGACACCGGCATTCAGGTCACCCGGCAACGGCTGGAGGTCTTTCAGATCTTAAAGGAACTGAACACCCATACCACTGCCGAAGACATCCGGAAGGTTCTGGATTCCCGGGGAATCTCCATGACCGTCGCCACCATTTATAACATTCTGAACCTCTTTGAGGAAAAGGGGCTCATCATGCGGGTGGGCACCGCCGGGGAACCGGTGATCTTCGACATCAACACCTTCGGTCACGCTCACATCTGCGATAGCGAAAGCCGCCATGTCCGGGACTATCTGGAGACAGAACTTTTAGAGCTGGTGACCGACTATTTAAAAGCGCACCCGGTTAAAGATCTGGAGCTCCAGCGGGTAGAAATCAATCTCGTTGGGCATGATAAAGAAGGAACCGCATAAAATTTTTAAAGGAGGAACCCATCATGGAACTGAAAGGCTCGAAAACCGAAGCAAACCTCGCCGCCGCTTTTGCCGGCGAATCCCAGGCCCGGAACAAGTACACCTACTATGCGTCTCAGGCAAAGAAGGACGGCTATGAGCAGATCGCCGCTCTCTTCACCGAAACCGCCAACAATGAAAAGGAGCACGCCAAAATCTGGTTCAAGCTCCTTCACGGCGGACAGATGCCCGACACCGCCGCCAACTTAGAAGACGCCGCCAACGGCGAAAATTACGAATGGACGGATATGTACCCCACCTTCGCCAAGGAAGCCCGGGAAGAAGGCTTCGACCGCATCGCCGCCCTGTTTGAAATGGTAGGCAAGATCGAGCAGGAGCATGAGCAGCGCTACTTGGCCCTCCTGCACAATGTGGAAAACTCCTTGGTCTTCTCCAAAGAAGGCGACACCGTGTGGCAGTGCGCCAACTGCGGCCACATCATCATCGGGAAGAAAGCCCCACTGGTCTGTCCCGTCTGCAATCATCCTCAGGCTTACTTTCAGGTCAAAGCCGAAAACTATTGATCCAAAAATGCAAAAACGCCCGCTCTCCACACATTCCGTGAAGAGCGGGCGCTCTTTTTTATTGGCGATTTTTCCCCGGATAAACCTTCCACCGGGTCGTAAAGGTCAGCACCCCGTCAGATAAAGACGCTTCCACCTGTCCGCCCATTTTCTCGCAAAGCGCTTTGACGATGGCAAGCCCCAGCCCGGTGTTCTGCCCCGTCCGCATCCGGTCTGCGGTGAAAAACCGGTCGAACAGCCGCCGGACGTCTTCCTCCTTCAGACCCGGCGCTTCGTTGGAAAAGAGGATCTCCACGGCATCGCCCACCTGCCGCCCCCGGATGAAGAGGGTGTGACTCCCGTGCTTGATGGCGTTCTGCATCAGGTTCCCGAAGACCCGGGTCATGCCGTTCCGATCCGCCCATACCGGCGGAAGATCCCCCGGAAGCTGGAGGGAAGGCTCCATCCCCACTGCCGTAAAATCCCCGTAACAATCCGCCGCCAGCTGGCAAAGGACCTCCCCTGCCCGGACCGCCTCCGGCTTTAAGGGATACCCGTCGGCTCCCAGCCGGGACAGGTTGTAAAACCCGACGAGCAGGGTCTGGAGACTGTGCGCCCGATTCTCTGCGATCCGCAGGTACTCCTTCCGCTCCTCTTCCGTGCAGTCTTCCGTCTGCGCCAGCTGGAGATAACCCAAGATCGAGGTCAGCGGCGTGCGGAGGTCGTGGGAGATGTTGGCAATCTCGTCCCGCCGCTCCTTTTCGCTGCGGCGGTAGGCGATCTGGGCCTGCTGCTTTTCGTCCAGCATCCGGTTCACTTCCCAAACCAGCTCCTCCATGGTCTTCCCCGGTGTTTCCAGCCGCAGACGCCGTCCGGCTTCTCCGTTTCCAATCTCCCGAAGGGATCGTGCCGCCTGCTGCAGACTCCGCCGCTGAAGTCCCCAGAGCAGGGCAAACAGAGCCGCTGCCCCGGCCAAAAGCACCACCCAGATCATCGCGCTATCCTCCCTTAGTTGATCTCCATTTTCCGGAACATCAGCCAGCCTGCTGCGCTGAACACCAGCGTATATAAAAGCCCGCTGATCCATGCCCCTGCCAGCAGTTGAGAATCAAAGCCCGTTACATAGCAGATATTCCCCAACTGGGTAGAAATAAGCCATTTGTGAATCGTCCCGAAAACGGAATAACCGATCAGCTCCAGAAGCGACAGCATCCACCCGATCAGCATCACCGCCCCCAGATAGAGGAAGGACGCCCCAGCGCTGCTGCGGATCCGGGTAAAAAGCAGGATAGCAAGGCTCAACGCCCCCAGCCACAAGGGCAGGCTTCCCAGCATGCTCCAGAAAAGCCCCCGAAGGTTCATGAGAAAGTCCTCACCATCCCAGACGCCCAGCATCAGCGCTCCAAGCCCAAAGACCGCCAGAAAAATAGCTGCCAGTACCAGCACCGAATAAAGAAACGCCGTCGTGAGCTTCCCAAAATAGATCGTCCCTCTCGGCACGCCGGAGGAAACGGAATTCTTTAACGTCTGCTGCTTATGCTCGTCCCCGAAGGCCACATGGGCGGTGAACAGCACTGCATACATCCCCAAAGTCGGCACCATAGACGAAAGCAGCGGGAGCAGATCCTCCAAATGCAGCCGGGCATATGCTTCATCAATGCCCTGATTGCTGAAAACGCAGAAAAGAAGCAAAAGGAAAATCACCAGAATGCAGCCGCCGGTAAACCCGTAAAGCACCTTCCGGTGGGCAGTGCGGTAGCATTCACTTTTTAAATAACGGAAAAATCCCATCTCATTTCACCTCCATGGAACGAAACGCCGCAAATCCCGCCGCCGAAAACACGACGGTCAGCACGATCCCTGTCACCCAGCACTTTCCCATCAGGCTGCCGTCCGCAAAAAGCAGTCCGGCGGACAACCGGTTCAAAAGCTCACTGGGCAAATACGAAAACATCTTCGGCAGGTCATAGATCCGTCCCAGCAGGGAAACGATCAGGTTTCCCCCGGTGAACAAAGCAAGATAGGAAAAGATCCCGTCCAGCGATTTCCGCATCACACAGAACAGCGCATTTGCCGCAGCCGCCCCGCAGAGCCAGAGGGGAAGCGATGCCGCAGCCATTTTCCAGAAAGCCGCCGTCTGTTCCCGGAATCTTTCCGGATTCCGGACGCCGAGGAACAGGCACCCCATCCCGAAGATCAGCACGGCGACCAGCGACGCCAGAGTGAGAAGACAGAGCCGCAGGCTGTTTAAGAGCTTCCCGAAGTAGATCCGCTCCCGTGAGATCCCGAAGGAAACGGAATTTTTAAACGTTCCCAGCCACTTCTCATCGGAAAAAGCCGCCTCACAGACAAAAAGGAGCAAACAAAACCCCACACCGGGCATCAAAGTGCCCAGCTCCCCCAGCACACTTTCAATCCCCGGCCGCTGCCAGTTGAAGGCATAGAACGCCAGCAGGTAGTAAAGCGCCCCCAGCAGAGAGATGGCCCCCAGAAGCACCCAGAGCCGCCTTTGTCGAAAGGTGCGGTACCATTCGCTTTTCAGGTAGTTAAACATGGGGGTGACCCCCTACCAGCTCAAGGAAGTAATCCTCCAGAGTGTTCCCTCTCTGAGTTAAGCCGAGAAGCCCGACGCCGTTTTCAATCAGCGCCCGGGACACCTCCTGAGGCTGGTCAAGACTGCCGTAAAGCCGGATCTTGTTCCCGGGAAGCACCTCCGCCTCCCCGAAGGAAGCCCCTTCCAGCACCGTCATGGCCTTCGCCGCATCATCCACCCACAGCTCCAAACAATCCCGGCACCGGCTGCGGATCTCCTCTGCCGAAGCCTGCTCCAATAAGCGCCCTTTCTCCAAAAAGCCGTAATCGGTAGCCAAATTGGAAAGCTCGCTTAAAATATGGCTGGAAATCAGGATAGTTGTCCCCTGCTCCTGAGAGAGCTTTAAAAGGATATCCCGGAATTCCACGATGCCCATGGGGTCAAGCCCGTTGATGGGCTCGTCCAGCAGCAGCAGATCCGGGTGCCCCATAATGGCAAGAGCCAGCCCCAGCCGCTGCTTCATCCCAAGGGAAAAGTTCCGGAATTTTTTCTTCCCTGTATCCGCAAGGTTCACCTGTCTGAGCGCTGTGGTCACGCTGTCCTTCCCGGGAATTCCCCGCTGGAGCCGATAATATTCCAGATTCTCCTCCGCCGTCAGATAGGGGAAAAAGCTGGGCGTTTCCACCATGCAGCCGATCCGGCTCCGCATTTTTTCCAGGCCCTTGCGGCTGTTTTCGCCAAAGAGGAAAAGCTCCCCGGAGGTAGGAAGGGTCTGCCCCGTCGCCATCCGGATCAGCGTTGTCTTTCCGGCGCCGTTTTTCCCGACCAGGCCGAAGATCTGCCCCTGCTTTACGGTCAGGCTGACCCGATCCACAGCAGGTTCCCGATAGGATTTGCTCAGCTCCCGGGTCACCAGCAGTCCGTTTTCCATTTGATCGCATCCTTTCGCATTTCGTTATCCTGATTGTACACCCCGGGTCGTAAAATCAGGATAACGAAATGCGAAAGGATGC
>ERZ827363.1868-NODE-1868-length-19422-cov-10.689885_pt1 | contig 19422 bp, 14 predicted proteins | sample MGYA00519776_ERZ827363 | MGnify/ENA primary metagenome ERZ827363 (study PRJEB31778, sample SAMEA3449288) | human gut metagenome | biome: human gut; feature: human-associated habitat; material: faeces | place: United Kingdom | collected 2010/2012 ...
GCGAGCCTGCCCTGCTGGACGGCAAAGCCGCCGTGGAGCTGCTGGGCTATGCCCCGGCACCGGAGCTGGGCGGCGTGCTGGTGTACCTCTCGGTGGAAAACCTCTCGGCAGCCAGCCTGCCGGTGGATACCAGCTACCTGCAAAGTCGGGGTCTGCGTACCCGGGAGCAGCTGTACAGCATGGGCACCGGCGTGACCGCTGCCTGCAACGGCCAGAGCGTGCCTTGCGGCAGCTTTGCCGCCCCGCTGTACAACGAGAACGCGGCGGACGCCTCGGTGTTCACCCTGAACCTTGCCGCCGGACGCGGTGCGCTGCTGCACTGCTTCTGCGCCGTGCCGGAGGACTGGCAGACCCTTGCGCTGACATGGCACCCGGACTTTGCCGCCGGACGCAGCGCCATCTTTACGGTGCGCCGCGATGCCGACGAGGCCGCTCTGGGCCCCGTGCCCACCACCCCCGCCGAGGTCGGCAGCGTGGTGGATCTGTAACAGCATACCAAAAGAGCCATTGCACAAATTGCGTGCAATGGCTCTTTTTTGCAGCAAATGCCGTTCGCCGCTGCGACCCCTTCCGTGAAAAAGCGGCTCAGAAACGTCCGCAGACGTTTCTGAGCCGCAAATTATAATAATAAATTTTCCGCTGAATATGCGCAAAGCAACGCGGAGCGCATTCAAAATCGTCCCGTTGCCGGAGATCACCCGGCACCCACCAGCGCTTCGCCGGTGCTGCTTTGCACCAGCAGCTCCTGCCCCGTAAGGCTGGAGAGCAGGGCGATGTAGCTGCGCCCCGCTGGGAGGTTCAGCGGCTTGCCGTTGGAATCGTAGAGGGCAAGGGTGCTCTGGGTGCCCTGCGTCCATGTGATTTGCCACAGGTGCCCGCCATTCAGCCAGACGCCGCCGCCCATGGAAAGGTCGTAGTCCAGCGTGCGGCCGTCGTCCCGCAGGGAGGAGCCGCTGTACAGGATGAGCAGGTTGTCAAATATCACCTGTGTGCCGGTGTTTGCATCCAGCTGGGGGGTGCCGTCGGCGTGCAGCATCCCGTAGGCGGCAAGGGCATCGTCATAGACAAAGCCGGTGGCACCGCCGGACTGGAAATTCACGGTCGCCTTTACCGCATCGGCGGCGTTTGCGTCCGGCAGATGGCCGGTATCCCGCTGGGGCAGCAGGGCGGGCAGAACGCCTGCCGTTTCACTCTCACTGCCGGAAGCGGTGTTCTGGTTCACGGCGGTGGAGATGCTCAAACTGTCCAGCACTGCGGCGACCGCCTTGCCGCTGGTGCGCCACAAAGGGGTGTTGTCCCAGCTGTAACCGGTGCTGACAAAGGCATTGCGTCCCACCTCCTGCGCGTCCACCGCGCGGAGATTATAGTATTCCAGATACCGCTTGGCATAGGCGCTGCTGCCGCACTGGATGGGCAGCACCTGCTGCCCGCTGAGCAGCCGCCAGTATAAGTCCTGCCCGCGCGTCACCGGCCCTACCACAGGCATGGCGCTGAGGGCGGGGTACACCAGACACAGCTCGGTGGAGCTGCCGCTCTCGGTCATTGCTTCCAGCACCACCGAGGCGCTGCCGATGCCCCATTGCGTGGTACTGTCGGTGGTGTTCTCAATGACCACCGCCGCCGCCCGCTGCTCCGGGTACAGCAGCTGCTGCCCGGTAAGCGGGTCTGCCGGGGCAGTGCTTTCTGCGGGCGCAGCGGCGGTGCTCCCGCAGCTGCCCAGCAGCACCGCGCACAGCACGGCTGCACCAAGGCGCAGGCTCCATTTGCGTTTCATGGGCTTCTCCCCTTACTGATAGTTGAAGTTTTGCCACTCGTCGTCGTCCACAATGGCCAGATAGGTCTTGCCCCGGTTGAAGCAGATCTCGCTGCCGTCGGCGGCATAGACCTTGAGCGGGTGTTCCGGGGAAGCTTTCTGCCATGTGCCCCGCTGCACTGCGCCCCGGGTGAAGAAATAGGCCTCGCCGCCGGACACATAGTCCACCTGCTGCACGCCGCCGGAGTTGCCGGGGTAGTCCGCGATGCCCGCAAAGCAGACCAGCAGGTTGGTAAAGCCGAGCTGCTTGCCGGTCAGCTCGTCCACGGTGTTTTCAAAGGCACCGGCGGCACGGCTGTACATGGACATTTTATAAAGGTGATCCCAGCGGTTGTAGCTGAAGGTGGTCTTGTAGCTGTCCGAGTGCACAATGTTGATGGTCTTGGCGGCGGCAGCGCCGGACATCTTGTTCTCTGCGCCGGTGCGGTAATCCGCAAAGCGGAAGAAGGTGCTCTCATAAGGGTATTGCAGCCCAATACCCGCGTTGGCGGCAGCTTTCCGGATCTCGGCACCGGAGGTAAATTCGGTGTGCTCGTAAGCCACGTTGCGGCCGCGACTGTCGCGGTGCGCCACATGGGGATGGGTGGGGGTGTTGAAGTAGCTCTTGCCGCCGATGTTCAACCCGGAGTAGTTGTACACGTTGATGAACTTGGTGCAGGGGGCGCTTTCGCCATCGTGGTAGTACAGCGCCTGCCACGGCATGAGCAGCTGCAAAAACTGGTCACGGCCGGAGCGCAGCGGGCCCACCTCCGGGATGGCGTTGGCGTCATAATACACCGCGCAGAAGCGGGAGATGCCGCCCTCCACCTTGCTCTCGATGAGCAGGTCGGCAGAACCGATGCCGCGCTGCGGGCGGGCGTTCTGCCGCTGGGTGTTGCTGATATTGTTCACCATCACGCCCACCATGCGGCCGTTGCTGCGGCGCGGCTCGCCGGTAAGGGGGTCGGCGTTGTAGGCGGGCAGGCTGGTGTCGGCACTTTCCGCAGGGGGTTCAGACGCCGCTCCGGCGTCCGGGGTTCCTGCATCCGGGGCTGCGGCCCCTGCGCTTTCAGAAGAGGCAGCGCTGTCCTTCCCGAAGGTCTGCTTCAGCCAGTCGGAAAAACCGTTGCCCACACAGGCGCTGCCGGCGGGCGCGCAGCCGGACAGAGCCAGCGAGGCGGCTGCCAGCCCCGAGGCACGGAGAATGGTACGACGCGTAATCTTTTTCATGCAAAAAACCTCCTGATAAGAGCGTTTTGCGCAGCCCCGGCGCTGTCGGAACGGTTGCGCGCGGTGGATGAAAACGAACGGCCTTTCGGCACTGCTTTGATTGTAATTGTAACGGTTCTTGCGGCGTTTGTAAAGTGAAAATTAGCGGCAGCGTAGAAGAGGGGTCACCGCCGGGAAGTGACCCTTCCGGGGCAGCCCCCGGCAAAAAGGCAGAATCCTCTGCCATGATAGCATGGAGAAAAAGTCCCGGAGAAAAAGTCCCCGCGTTTCTTGCATTTTGGTGCGCGATATGGTATCTTTTTATACAGGTAAACACTTCAGGGTCGGCAAACATTTTGTTACCTTTGCCGCCCTTGCATGATGACAGGAAGGAATGATACTTATGGGTTTTTTTGACAAGCTTTTTGGCGGCAAGTCCAAGGACGAAAACACCGCTAAGTTCACCAACCAGAGCAAGACCGTGCTGACCCCGCTGCAGGGCAAGGTGCTGGCACAGGCCGACATCCCGGACGAGACCTTTGCACAGGGCATTCTGGGCCCCGGCTGTGGCATTGAGCCCACCGGCGACACCGTGTACGCCCCCTTTGACGGCACTGTGACCCAGATCGCCACCACCCTGCACGCTGTGGGCATTACCAGCAACGACGGCATCGAGCTGCTGATCCACGTCGGCATGGACACCGTGGACATGAAGGGTCAGGGCTTTACCGTTCTGGTCAAGGAGAACCAGAAGGTCACCGCCGGCACCCCGCTGCTGAAGGTGGATCTGGACGCCATCCGCGCCGCCGGCCACCCCACCGCCACCGCCATCATCGTGACCGATGGTGCGGGCGACGAGGTGAAGATGCTGGCAGAGGGCGATGTCGCTCCCGGCACCCCGCTGTTCAAGGTCTGATTTTTTGTAACATAAAGAGGCCGCTGCAATCGCGCAGCGGCCTCTTTTTGCGGAAAGCGTAGTTTTACAGCATGATGCCGGGCAGCCGCAGGCTGCCCGGCATCACTTTTTTACAAAGCTCAGACGATGCGGACGCCCTTCTGGATGACGGCCTTGAGGTTCAGCTCCTTGTCGGCAAGGATGATGTTGCCGTAGCGTCCGGCGGCAAGGCTGCCGTAGTCGTTATCCACGCCGATGCTCTTGGCGGGGGTCTCGCTGGCGGCGCGGACAGCGCTTTCCAGCGGCACGTTCATCTCCAGCACGGCGCGCTTCATGCAGTCGTACAGGCAGGTGTTGCTGCCCGCAATGGTGTCCGGGTGCTCGGTCAGGGTAGCACGAGGTCCCTTGACCGTGATGGCCTGTCCGCCCAGACTGTACTGGCCGTCCGGCAGGCCGCAGGACATGGCACTGTCTGCGATCAGGCAGATGCGGTCGTCCCCGAAGGTGTTGAAGGTGAACCGCACCATGGCGGGGTGGATATGCACGTTATCGGTGATGAGCTCCACCTCGGCATCGTGCTCCATGGCGGCAATGATGGGGCCGGGCGCACGGTGCGTGATGCCGGGCATGGCGTTGTATAGGTGGGTCATGTGGGTGGCACCGGCCTCAAAAGCCTTGACGGCGGTGTCGTAGTCGGTGCAGGTGTGGGCAATGGAGATGCGTACCTCGTTATGGCACTCCTTGATAAAGTCCAGATTGCCCGGCTCCTCGGGGGCAACGTCCACCAGCTTGATCAGACCGTTTGCACGCTTTTGCAGGCGGCGGAACATGGCGGCGTCTGCGCCCTGCACATACTCCGGGTTCTGTGCGCCCACCTTTTTGGGGCTGATGAAGGGGCCCTCCATGTTGATGCCCACAAGGTCGGCGCCCTTGCCGTTTTTATGGGCGGCAGCGGCGTCCATCACCTTGTTCAGAAACTCCTCCGGGTAGGTCATGGTAGCAGGGCAGATGGCCAGCACACCCTTGCTGGCCTCAAAATCTGCCAGCGTCTGGATGGCCTCCTCGGTGCCGTCGCAGAAATCCTTGCCCATCGCCCCGTGGAAATGGATATCCACAAGACCCGGCAGGGCGTACAGCCCCTCGGCGTCCAGCACCTCCTCGCCCTCTTCCGGGGCGGCAAAGGGCACGATGCGGCCATCGCGGATGACGATGGTGCCGCGCTCAAAGGTGTGGCGCGGGGTATAGACCAGTGCATTCTGAAGGATCATACAAAACACCTCGTTCTTTCTTCTTTTTCACCCAGTATAGCACGCCGGGTGTTTTTTCAAAAGTCCTTTTGTGTGAACATTGTACCGCTGTGCATAAAAAGCGGGCCGCCGGGAGGGGGCGCTGTGCACCCCGCCCCCGGCGGCCCGGTTCATACTGCAAAATCAACCAGACTTTTGCAGTTCATTCTTTTCAGAAGTGCAGGATCACAGCATCTTCTTCAGCTCGTCGTAGACGAACTGCACCTTGGTGCCGATGATGACCTGGCAAGCGTTCTTGCTGGGACGGATGACACCGGCAGCACCGGCAGCCTTGACGGCCTTCTCATCGACCTTAGCGTTATCCTTCACCTCAAAACGCAGACGGGTTGCGCAGTAACCAACGTCCTTCACGTTCTCCTTGCCGCCGACAGCAGCCAGAACAGCGGAAGCGACTTCGGTATAGTTGTTGTTTGCCAGAACGACCTTCTTCTCGGCCTCTTCGTCCTCGTCCTCACGGCCGGGGGTCTTCAGGTCGAACTTGGTGATGGCAAAGTAGAACACTGCGTAGAACACCACGAAGGCTGCGATGCCCAGAGGAATGATCATCCAAGTCTTGGCAGCTGCGGGCAGGGAAGCGGAGAAAACCAGGTCCGTTGCGCCTGCGGAGAAGCAGAAGCCAGCGCGGAAACCGGAGTAGTAGGTGATGATGGTGAAAATGCCGTACAGAGCAGCATAAACAACATACAGGGGGAAGCACAGGAACATGAAGCCGAACTCAAACGGCTCGGTAACGCCGCAGACGAAAGCGCAGATGGCGGCGGAAACAACCAGACCGATAGCAGCCTTCTTGTTCTTGGCGGTGCGGACCATAGCCAGTGCAGCGCCGGGGATACCGAACATCATGCAGGGGAAGAAGCCGGACATGTACATGCCAAGGTCCCAGCCCACGTCAGCGCTGGTCTCGCCAGCCCAGAAGTGTTTCAGGTCGCCCAGGCCGATGGTGTCAAACCAGAACACGTTGTTCAAAGCGTGGTGCAGGCCGGTGGGGATGAGCAGACGGTTCAGGAAGGCGTAGATGCCGGCGCCGATGCCGTCCATGCCAGCGATGCCCTTGCCCAGAGCGACCAGTGCGTCGAAGATGACGGGCCAGACGAACAGCAGAACCACGGACACCAGAATGGAGATCAGGCCGGTAGCGATGGCAACGAAGCGCTTGCCGGAGAAGAATGCCAGCCAGTCAGGCAGCTGGATATTCTTGAACTTGTTGTAGCAGGCAGCACCCACAATAGCGGCCAGGATGCCGATGAAGGAGTTGCCGGCCACCTTCTGGAAGGCGATGTAGGTAGCGGTGCCCTCTTCCAGGGTACGCACCATGCCCACCACGCCGGGGCTCAGCAGCTGCTGCATCATCAGGTAGCTGACCAGACCGGCCAGACCTGCGGTACCGTCGTTGTCGGCCAGGCCCACAGCGGCACCAATGGCGAACAGCCATGCCATGTTATCGATCAGAGCGCCGCCTGCCTTGACCAGCAGGAAGCCAACGGTGTATGCTGCACCGGAAGTTGCTGCACCGGGAACGCCCATAACGCCCGGAGCGAGGGCATAGCCAAGACCCATCAGGATGCCGCAGATCGGCAGCACAGCGACGGGAAGCATCAGTGCTTTGCCCAGTTTCTGGAGATACTTCATCATAAAGCACATTCCTCCTTAAGAATGTTTGTGTTTACAGACAGTCTCTGGTTGTAAGCCGTCCATAATTCCGTAATAGAATATTAACATACTTTTGCAAAAAAAGAAAGTCCCTTCCGCGATAAGTCTATCAAATTGCGTCAAAAGTCCTTATTTGCGTATTTTGCGTGAACATTTTTTGGTTTTCGCGCACAACCCTCGGCTTTATGTTGAAAAATCTTTTCTTTTCTCCGACATTTTGCCCAAAGGCTTGCATCCCAGACGGGAATCGGGTACTATACTATTATAAGGAACTACAGAATTTTGAAGGAGGTTTTCCCCATGGAATGGACCGATATCCGCCTGACCGTGGCCAAGTCCGACGCCGACAACGCCGAAGCCGTTGCCACCATGGTCGCCGAGGGCGGCATCTATATCGAAGATTACAGCGACATCGAGCAGCAGGTGGCCGAGATCGCCCATGTGGATCTGATCGAGCAGGAGCTGCTGGACAAGCCCCGCGACCGGGTCATCATCCACATGTATCTGGAGCCGGGCGCTTCCCCCGTGGAGACCCTGGCCCTGATCTCTGCCCGCATGGAGGCTGCCGGCATCGCCTACACCGTGGAGACCGAGGAGGTGGAGCAGGAGGACTGGCAGAACGGCTGGCGCAAGTATTACCACCCGTTGGAGATCGGCAAGCGGCTGGCCGTGGTGCCCTCCTGGCAGGAGTACGACACCGACCGCGTCAAGCTGGTGCTGGACCCCGGCCTTGCCTTCGGCACCGGCGGCCACGAGACCACCAGCCTGTGCATGGAAGCGCTGGACGAGCGGGTCCAGGGCGGTGAACGGGTGCTGGACATCGGCACCGGCAGCGGCATCCTGGCCATTGCCGCCCTGAAGCTGGGCGCCGCCGTGGCCGAGGGCGTGGACATCGACCCCGTAGCCGTGCGCACCGCCGGGGAGAACGCCGCCCTGAACGGCGTGCAGGATAAGCTGACCGTGCTGGTGGGCGACCTGTCCGACAAGGCCAGCGGCAAATACGACATCATCACGGCCAACATCGTGGCCAACGCCATCCTCAGCCTGGCCCCCGCCGTGCCCGGCCTGATGGCCGACGGTGCCACCTTTATTGCCAGCGGCATCATCGACAGCCGCAAGGACGAGGTGATCGCCGGGCTGGAAGCCGCCGGCCTTGCCGTTGTGGAAGTGAAGGAGAAGCGCGGCTGGGAGTGCATCGTCTGCAAGAAGGCATAAGGAGGAACTATGCCGCACCGTTATTTTACCACTGAGATCGCCGACGGCACGGCTGTGCTGCGCGGCACCGATGCCCATCATCTGGCCCGCGTGATGCGTGCCCGCATGGGCGATACTGTCATTCTATGCGACGGCAGCGCCGTGGAATACACCGCCACCATCACCGGCTTCGGGGATGACTGCGTGGAATTCTCGGTAGAGCCGGGCTACCCCAGCGCCGCCGAGCCCAGCGTGGAGGTCACCCTGCTGGCCGGTTACCCCAAACAGGACAAGCTGGAGCAGATCATCAAGCACGGCGTGGAACTGGGGGCCGCCCATGTGGTGCCCTTTTTCAGCCGGTACTGCGTGGCCGCCCCCAAAAAAGAGGAGCAGAAGAACGAGCGCTACAACCGCATCGCGCTGGAAGCCGCCAAGCAGTGCGGCCGGGGCGTGCTGCCGGACGTGGCCCTGCCGCTGCCCAACTTCGGGGCCGTGTGCCGCACCTTTGACCAGTACGACCTGGTGCTGTTCTGCTACGAGTGCGGCGGCGCGCCGGTGCGCCAGCTGCTGGCCGAGGCAGCACCCGCCGACGGCAAAAAGCGGAAGATCGCCATCGTGACCGGGGCCGAGGGCGGCTTTGCCGCCGAGGAGGCCGAAATGGCCGCCAAAGCCGGAGCCAAAACGGTTGGCCTTGGCCCCCGCATCCTGCGGTGCGAGACCGCCCCGCTGGCGGTCCTTGCGTCCGTCATGACCCTGACCGGCAATCTGGAATAACCGGGGCCCCGGGCGGCGGCGCACCTTCCACAAACGAAAAATTCCGACCCACGGGTTCGGGAAAGTCTGCGGGCTTTCCCGGGCCCATTTTTTATTTTTTTGCCCCGTATAAAGATCTCCCGGATTTTTGTGCAGGTTTGCCCTGTCATTCTGTCGCAAATTTTCGGCTTATTTTGTGCTCGTTCCACAAAATTGCCTACCCCCCCCCGAAAATTCAGCATTTTGTCTTGACATTCTCCACGGCACAGTACTATACTTGCGCCACAAAGAGACGCCGGGCATGAAAATGCACGGCTATGTGTTTTTCTGCCCTGAAATCCGGGTTTTGCCGGTTTTCGGTATCGTTCCCGGCAACGTTCACGGTAACGTTCACGTCTCTGTAAGTTTTTTGTTTGGAGGGTTTTGCAATGCGGAAAAATGTGAAACAACAGCTTGCCTTGCGGGTGCTGTCCACAGCGGCTCTGATGGCCATGGTCTCGTCCATCGCCACGGCGGCCTTTGCGGACACTTACGATCTGAACAAGGGCAGTGTGGACATCCTTGCCGAGGGCGGCAAGCAGTATATCACCCAGTGGGAGGATAAGGACAACGACACCTGCGTGAAGGATGGCGAGGGAAAAGAGATTCGTGATCGCGAAGATTCCGACATCACCCTGACCACCAAAGACGAGACCACCGACGAGACCAAGACCACCTCCAACACCGTCACCATTGACGCCAAAGAGGACAACACCGCCAATGTGACCCTGGAGAATGTGCACATTGAAGTTGATACCACCGATGCCAAGTCCGGTGCGATCGAAATAAAGGGCGATGGCGACACCAACCTTGAGCTGAACGGCGACAACACCGTTCTGGTTGAAAACAGGTGGAGTGAAGAACACGCCGCCATCGAAAAAGCGGACAAATACGGCACCGGCACCCTGACCATCAAGGACGATGTGAACGATAATGGTACTGCAAAGACCGGTACCGAGGCGGACACTACCGGCAAACTTCTGGCAGGCGGTTACCATAATTCTGCCGCCATCGGCGGCGGTAGCGATTCATATAACAGGGAATATTCTTTAGCCGACACGTCCAATATTACCATCACCGGCGGTAAGATCACTGCCATTGCCGGAAATGATGGCGCTGCTGCCATTGGCGGCGGCTACGACGGTACCGGCAAAAACATCCGCATTAAGGGCAATGCCGATGTTACTGCCGTTTCCGCGGATGGTGCTGCGATCGGCGGTGGTATCGGCAGTGGAAACAGCGTCACCATTACGGACGATGCCGTTGTTGATGCTCGTTCTGCTTTTGCCGCTGCGATTGGAAATGGCGATCAAGTCGGCCGCTCCAACGACCCTACTACTATTACGATCTCCGGAAATGCCACCGTACATGCAGAAACCAGTCAAAGTGGCTGCGCCATTGGTACTAGTCGGGATGGCAGCCGTTCTGATCTCACGATCAATATTGAAAAGAATGCCAATGTTACAGCTATTGCTTCTAGTGATCGTCCTGCGATTGGAAATGCTGGCTGTCACGGTGATACCACAACAACCATCAACATCACCGGCGGCACCGTAAATGCGATCAATTCCTTTGGCACCGACTATCCTGAGTATTCTTCTCAATATGATGGAACCGGTGACGCCAGCCCTGCGATTGGTGGCATGATTCACAGCTGGAATGTCGATGGCGACCATACCGCCACCTGTAACGTCAACATCAATAGCAGCACCGGTGATACCATTGTCAACGCATACATTTATGGAAAAGGCTCCGGCCCTGCGATTGGTTCCACAACTGAAACTGATAGCTATAACCCATACAAGGTCGAATATCAGTACGCTCCTGCCGACAGCGCCAGCTACAAGGCAGACGGTTCCTCCCACTTTGGCGAACGCAACTCTGCCATCGTCAATTGCTATAATAATGGTATTGTCAATAATGGTATTGTCGCCGATGAAAATGAAAAACTTGACCTGCCGAGCACAAAAGATACTGCTGCCCTGAATAATGTCTCCTCCTATCGCCACACCATCACCGGCGGCACCCTCACCAAGGTCGTCCACAACCGCAAGTACATGGAAGAGCACCCCGAAGAAATTGTTGACATCACCAAGCTGAAGGACGAGGACCTGCACGACTGGCAGCTGGTGGGCAAGGTCGTACAGCCCACGCTGGAAAAGGACGGCTATGCAGACTACATCTGCAGCATTGACAAGTGCGGCCAGACCAAGCGTGTGAAGCTGCCCAAACTGACCCCGGAACCCAGTGAACCGGATACGCCCAACAAGCCGGACACCCCCAACAAGCCGGATACGCCCGACACCCCGGACACGCCCAGCACCCCGGACGTCCCGTCCACCCCGGAGGTGACCCCGGCAGACCCCGCCGTGACCCCGGATGCCCCTGCACAGGACGGCACTGCACCGGCTGACACGCCCGCCGCAGACACCACCGCAACCGCACAGAACGTGGCGCAGAATGCAGAGCCGGAAGCCGCTGCTGCTGCTCCTGCCGCTCTGCCTCAGACCGGTGCAAACTGGCTGGCAGTGGTGGGCAGTGCCCTCAGCGGCCTGTTCCTGCTGGCCGCAGGCTTTGTGCTGGACCGCAAGAACCGCCGCATGAACTGAGAAACCATTTTTATAAAAGCCATCTCCCCCTGCTGTGCATGCCGCAAGATGCACGGCAGGTTCCCCAAACAAAGGGGGCTGCTGCACAGCGTGCAGCAGCCCCTTTCTTTTATCGCTTTATTCCAGCTCGGTGTCGTCCGGGTGGGCGTCGGCTTCCAGCAGGGTCTTTTTGGTACGCAGCAGGTTCTGCGGGCTCACCGAGAAGCTGCGCAGGCCCATCTGCAGGTACTGCACCGTGTTCACCGGGTTGCCCACGGCAAGGCCGCAGATGGTCACCGGCACGTTGCCGGCCTTTGCCGTCTCCATGACCATGGCGATGAGCTTTTTCATGGCCGGGCTGGCGGGGCGGTAATACCGCTCCGCGCTGGCCAGCTCCCGGTCGGCGGCATGGGTGTACTGGGTCAGGTCGTTGGTGCCAATGACCAGAAAATCGCACCCGTGGGCCACGAATTCCTCTGCGGTCAGGCAGGCCGACGGCACGCTGAGCATGACGCCGAAGGGGGTCTTTTCGTTGAAGGGCACGCCCCGCTCCCGCAGGCTCTGGCGGCAGTGCTCCACGATGTGCATGGCGGCGTCCCAGTCCTCCACATCGGTCACCATGGGGAACATCACCCGCAGCGGGCCCCGGTGGGCGGCCCGCAGCAGGGCACAGATCTGGGTTTCAAACTGGCGGGGCTGGCGCAGGCTGTTGCGGATGCCCCGCAGGCCCAGCTTGGAGGACTGCACCCCCTGATAGGCGTCCGCCATGGTGCGGTCGGCGCCAAAATCGAAGGTGCGCACGGTCACAGGGCAGCCCTGTGCCGCTGCAAGGCAGGAAGAATAGAAGTAGAACTGCTCCTGCTCGTCCAGAATGCGGCCGGGCAGCATCATGTAGCTGCTGCGCAGCAGGCCCACGCCCCGGGCACCGGACTGCATGGCGGTGTCGATATCCTCCGGGCCAAAGCAGTTGGCCAGCAGCTCAAAGGCTGCGCCGTCCCGGGTGTAGCCGGGCTGGCGGCCCAGCACCCGCATTTCTTCGTTTTCACGCTGCAGCTCACAGATGCGGGCCTCTGCCTGCTGGCGGGCCACCGCGTCCGGGTCCAGGATGCACTCGCCCTTGGTGGCGTCCAGAATGACCGTGCGGCCGTCGCAGTCGTCCAGGAACTCCGGCCCCACCTGCACGATGCCGGGGATGTTCATGGCCCGGGCAATGATGGCGGCATGGCTCTGGCCGCTGCCCTCGGTGGTGACGACGCCCAGGATCATGCCGGAGGGCACACTGAACAGGTCGGTGGGCATCAGCCGGTCGGCGGCCAGGATCACCGGGTGGTCCAGTGCCAGCCACATGCGGGGCCGGTTGCCCAGAATGTTGATCACCCGGCTGGTGGCGTCCAGAATGTCCACGCTGCGCAGCTGCATGTAGGGGTTGTCCTTCATGTTGGCCAGCTGGTCGGCGTAACGCTGGCCCACCTTGTCCATGGCGGCAGCGGCGCTGATGCCTGCCTTGATGCAGAACCGCACCTCGTTCATCATGCCTTCGTCGTCCAGCATCATGCTCTGGAACTGCAGGATGGCCTGCTCGGTGGAAGCGGCCCGCTCCGCCATACAGTCCAGCTCGCTCTGGGCGGTGCGCACCGCATCTTCCAGCTGGCGCAGCTCCCGTTCCGGGTCAAAGGGCCCGGTGCTGAACGTTTCCACATGGCGTTCCAACCGGCTCACCTGCCCCAGCACAAGGCCCGGGGACGCAGAAACACCTTTACAGATCTTCATGTTCGGTCACCTCCGGCAGTTCCGGCGCGGTCAGGGCCTGCCAGACCAGCGCCTGCAAGAATGTATTGGGCAGCAGGGCTGCCAGCGCCGCCCGGCCCGCGTCCGCGCTGCCTGCAAACAACGGGGCAAACCCGGCCATGCGCGCCGGGTCGCAATGCTCCAGGAACGCCTGCCCCAGCGTCCGGGTGGTGTAGTACACCGTGGGGTCTACCCCCACGTCCTCGGCCACGGCTTCCAGCGGGGCAAGCTCGGCGTCCTTCATCCGGGCCAGCAGCAGGGCCGCGTCTGCGGTAAGGGTCACGGGGTATTTCTCCCGCACGGCCTTCTGCACCGCGTCGAACCGTGCCCGGAACGCGGCAGCATCGGCGCTGCTGTCCGGGCCGTTGTCCACGGCATAGGCGCAGCCCCGCACCCGGCCAAAGGCCCGCAGGGTGTCGTAATAACCCAGCTCCACATTGCGGCGGGCGGTATCGGGGTCAAAGCGCAGGATGTCGCCCAGCTCCCAGTAGCTGCGCACCATGGTGGTGGGCAGACCGGTGAGGTTGGGGCGGGTGATGCCCACCCCCTCCAGGTCCACGCACACCAGCTCGTCGGCACCCATCTTTTTGGCAAGGCCGGTGGGCATGTTGTCGCTGTAGCCGCCGTCCAGGAACTTGACCCCGTCGATCTCCCGCGCCCGCAGGGCAGGGAAGCAGGCCGCCGAGGCCATGAGATAATCCTTTACCCGGCCCTGCGGGATCTCGTCCAGCGTCAGCTCCCGGGGCTTCAGGCCCCGCTGCTCCACCGTGACAAGGCCAAAGCGGATGTTGGCGCGGCGCAGCGCGTCCTCGTCCAGCACCCGTTCCACGATCTCTTCCAGCGGCGAGACGTCCATACCGCCGGCCTTCACCACGCTGCGCAGAAAGCTGTGCAGGGCCGACAGGTCGGCGTTTTCTTCGGGCAGCTCCATCACATCCTTGCTGCGGATGGTCAGCCACATATCCCGCGCCACCTCGTACAGGTCCAGCACGAACATGGCACCGTTCAGGCTGCCCACACTGGTGCCGGTGATGATCTGCGGGTGCCAGTCCAGCTCCATCAGAGCCTTCCACACGCCCACCTGATAGCTGCCGCGTGCTCCGCCGCCGGCCAGCACCAGCGCTTTGCACGGAGTGGTTTGGTTTTCCATACTGCCTGCCTCCCTGTCTGTCTTTGCTGAAATTATACCATATTTTCCGGAAAATTTCTCCCCGTTTTTTGGTTCCTCACGGCTTTTATACGGCTAAGATCCGTGGTATACTGGGCAGGAATCATCTTGAAGGAGGAACTTTGCCCCATGCGCTGCAAGCAATGGATCTTTGATATGGACGGCACCCTCACCGACAGCATGACCGTGGTGTGGCGGGGTGCCCCGCTGGCGCTGCTGCAGCGCTATGGCCGCACGCCCAAAGCTGACCTGAACGACGTGCTGCTGACCATGGGCATGGCCGACGGTGCCCGCTACCTCATCCGAGAATACCACCTGCCCCTGACCGAGGCGGAATATTACGACGTGATGCGGGACGTGATCGCCCAGCTGTACGAAACGGTGGACCTGAAGCCCGGTGTGCGCACCCTGCTGGCAAAGCTGCAGGCCGAGGGGGCCCGGCTGTGCCTGTGCTCCAACACCTGGTCCGACCAGTGCCGCACCGTGCTCACCCGGCTGGGCATCGCGGACTATTTTTCCTTCATCGTGGAGGCGCAGGGCGTGCTGCACAAGAGCCGCCCGGAGGTGTTCTTCGAGTGCATGCACCGGCTGGGCGGGGCCGACCCCGCCGCCTGTGCCGTGTGCGAGGACGCCATTTACGCCGCTTCCACTGCCCACAAGGCCGGGTTCACCGTGCTGGGCGTGCGGGACGCCGCCAGTGCCGACGATGCCCCTGCCATGGCGCAGGTGTGCGACCAGTTCCTGCCGGACTGGACCGCACTGGACTGGACAAAGATCTGAGAAATTTTTCCGCAAAAAGCACGCCGGTGTTCCCGCTGTGGGAGCACCGGCGTGCTGTTATTTCAGGCTGTATTTCTGCTGCTGCACCCATTGCTGGAAGGCGTCCCGCACGGCACCCTCCCGCCCGCGGGGGATGGAGATGCGGGCCCCGCTGCGCATGCGCAGCTCCCCGGCAGAAAGCAGGTCCGCCTCGGCCAGATTGACCACATAGGAGCGGTGGGGCTGCAAAAAGCGCCCATCCGCCAGCAGAGGCTGTGCCACCGCAGAAAACGGCACCCGCAGCGACAGGGTGGGCACGTCCTCCCCGCTGGTGAGGTGGAAGTGCACGATGTGGTGGGTGCACTCCAGATATTCGATGCCCGCATAGGGCAGCGCCCGCAGGCCCTCGGCGGTGTTCACCGTGACGGACGGGCCGTATTCCGGCTCGGTGGCGCGGGCCAGCAGGGCCGAAAGCTCCCGCTGGCGCACCGGCAGCAGCAGATATTGCAGCGCATCCACCTTGTAGGCGCTGTAAGCGTGGGCCGTGGTGCGGGCCACAAAGGCCAGCGGGGCCCGGCGGCCCCGGCGGCGCAGCTCCCCGGCAGCCGCCAGCCCCACCGGCGCAGCCGAGCCGGAAAGCTCCAGCAGGTACAGGTCGTACCGCACGCCCTCCCCGTCCTTCCGCAGCAGGGCGTCGGTGTCCGGCAGGTGTTCCACGATGCAGGCGTCCGCTCGCCGGGCAAAAAATTCCATGCACTGGCGTTCCAGCCCGCTGCGCAGGCCCGCGTCCGGGCTGCACACCGCAATGTGAAAGATCACAGGATCCCTCCTCTTCAAACCCGCCCTTGCATTTTGCGCGGTGCGGGGGTATAGTAATCAAAAAACAACAAAGGAGACGCCGCCATGTCAAAGCCCCTTGTCAGCATCATTCTGCCCGTGTACAACGCCCAGAACCACATCGCCCGCTGTCTGGAGAGCATCTGCGCCCAGAGCTGGCAGAACATCGAGGTCATCGTGCTGAACGATGGCTCCAAGGATCAGAGCCTGCCCGTGTGCGAAGCGTTCCGCGCAAAGGACGAGCGCATCGTGCTGGTGGACAAGGCCAACTCCGGCGTGTCCGACACCCGCAACCTGGGCCTGAAGCTGGCCAGCGGCAAGTATGTGCAGTTCGTGGACAGCGACGACTATATCGACCCGGACTTCACCGAGCATCTGGTCACCGCTGCCGAACAGAACAACGCCGACCTGGTCATCGCACCTTACAAGATGGTGATCCCCGCCGGGGCCACCAAGCCCGAACAGGTGCTGGACAAGCTCCAGGACGAGCTGGGGGTCATGACCGTGGCCCGGCCCCCGGAGGTACGGGAGTACGGCTTTCTGCCTGCCGGGGTCTACACCCAGGACGAGTTTGCCCGGCATCTGATGGACAAGCCTGCCTCTTATTTTTACGGGGTGCTGTGGAACAAGCTGTACCGCCGGGACCTGCTGGTGGACCACCAGATCCAGTTTACCAGCGAGGTGCGGTGGGCCGAGGACCTGGTGTTCAATATGCAGTACCTGGAGTACGCCAACGTGCTGGTGTCCATCCCGGAGGCAGGGTACTACTATGTCCAGAACCCCCAGAGTATCTGCCACACCCAGATCAACGCCGCCTCTCTGGTGCAGAACAAGATCCAGGTGTTCCACTACTACACCGAGCTGTACACCCGGCTTGGCATCTACGAGGAGGTGCGGCCCCAGCTGTACAAGTTCCTGGTGGACATTGCCGAGAGCACTTACCCTTCCGGCCCCTTCAAGGAGGTCATCGACGAGGCCAAGGCCTACTGGAAGGATGCCCGCGAGGACGTGCAGACCCGCACCGCCGAAGCGCGCGAGCGCTGGAACGGCATGCGGGAGGAGCTGCGGGAAACGGCGCAGGAACGCAGTGCCGAGTGGAAGGCCCGGCACGACAGCGACCCCAAAGAATAAGCAAAAACAACAAACGGGAAGCCGCAGGAGCTTGCACGCTCCGGCACGGCTTCCCGCTTTTTTATGCGATGTTCAGCGGCCGGGTGCTCAGCAGCCGATGGCGGCACACTTCTTGGCCAGCCACTCGCGCTCCTCGTCGTTCAGGCGGGGTGCCAGCTTCTCGAACACCTGACGGTGGTAGTTGTTCAGCCAGTCCAGCTCGTCCTTGGTCAGCACACCGGGCACGATGGGAGAAGTGGCGATGGGCACGAACATGATCGGCTCAAAGCCCAGGAAGGTGCCGTACTGATTGTCGGCCTTGTGCACGCACACCAGCTCGTTCTCGATGCGGATGCCCACCAGATCGGTCTCGTACACGCCGGGCTCGTCGGTCACGATCATGCCCGGGCGCATCAGGGTGGTGTTGCGGCCGTTCAGGGCGTGGGGGCCTTCGTGGACGTTGCCCACAAAGCTGACGCTGTGGCCGGTGCCGCAGCGGTAGTTGATCAGGTGCTGCCACAGCGGTTCACGGGCGATGGTGTCGATCATATGGCAGTCGCAGTAGTCCAGCCAGACCGCCTTGGCGATGTCGATGTGGCACTGCAGGGTCCAGGTGTAGAACTTGCGCTCGTCCTCGGTCAGCTCACCCAGCGGGTAGGTGCGGGTGATGTCGGTGGTGCCGTCCATGTAAGTGGCACCGCTGTCCACCAGCAAAAAGCCCTTGCGCTGGAGCTTTGCGTGGTCCTCCGGGGTGGCGTGGTAGTGCATCATGGCCGCATTGCCGCCGTAGGCTGCAATGGTGCCAAAGCTCTCCACAATAAACTTATCCGTGGTGCTGCGGTACTTGTGCAGGATCTCGTCCACGGTCAGCTCGGTCAGCTCTTCGCCGGCTTCCAGACGCTTTTCCAGCTCGATCTGGAACCGCACCATAGCCACAGCGTCGCGCAGGTGGGCTTCCTTGTCGTGGGTCAGCTCCACTTCGTTCTTCACGCCCTTCATGGGCAGCAGCGGGTCGGCCAGGTCCTTCACGGTGAGGGCGGCGTTGTTCTCCAGCACCTGGTACACGGCATAGTTCACGGTGGCGCTTTCTGCCAGCACGGTCTGGGGCTCGGTCTCAGCGGCCATGAAGTCCAGCACACTGTCGTACTCGGCCAGGGTCACACCGTTGGCTTCCAGTTCCGCCTTTGCCTCCGGGGTCACGCGGGCGGTGTGGATGAACAGCACGGCGCGGTCCGGGGTGACATAGCAGTAGGCCATGGCGTAGGGGGTGCACTCGATGTCCATGGCGCGCAGGTTCAGCAGCCAGGCAAGGTTGTCCAGCTTGCCCACCAGCTGGGCGGTGCAGCCCAACTCGGCCAGCTTTGCACGCAGCTGGCCCAGCTTTTCGGCGGGGGAGAAGCCTGCGTATTCCTTGGGCAGGATCCAGGCCGGGGTAGCGGGCAGAGCCGGGCGGCCCTCGGTCCACAGCTCATCCTCCAGGAACAGGGTCTTGATGGCGGCGTTCTTGGTTTCCAGCGCCTTCTTCACGCTGTTCACCAGCGCGCAGCTGGCGGTCAGACCGCACAGGCCCAGCTTGCCGCCCTCAGGCACCACCTTGGCGCAGTATTCCTCCACGGTGGGCACGCCCGGCTCACCCATCCGCATCAGCTGGATCTCGGTACCGGCGATCTCCTTTTCGGCCTGCACAAAGTAGCGGCCGTCTGCCCAGACAGCGCTCTCGGTGGGGGTGACGACGAAGTTGGAGTTTTCGCCGTGGAAGCCGGAGAAATAGGTCAGGGAGGTGTAATGGTCGGGCAGGTACTCGCTGGAATGCGGGTCACCCACCGGGATCAGATAAACGTCCACGCCGTTGGCCTTCATGGCAGCCCGCAGGGCGGCCAGACGCTCAGGAACCGTGTTCATGCTCATGATAAAAAGCCTTCTTTCTTCCATCTATCTGCCGGAAAAACGTCCGGCGGCGGGGGTCACTGTGTCCTATTGTACCATCACTCCGGGCAGAATGCAATTCACCGGCAGCGAAAAGCCCCCGCCGGGGCATCAGCGCTCAGGCGGGGGCAGAAAGCGCGGTCACTGCACATTCTTTTTTGCAAGATCTTTGGTGTACAGGGCACGGGTGGCGTTCAGCACGGCCAGCACCATCACGCCCACATCGGCGAAGATGGCGGTCCACATGCTGGCCAGACCCAGCGCACCCAGCACCAGGCAGGCGAACTTGATTGCCAGAGCAAACACGATGTTCTGATACACGATGCGCAGGGTGCGGCGGGCAATGCGCATGGCCAGTGCGATCTTGGCCGGGTCATCGTCCATCAGGACAACGTCAGCGGCCTCGA
>ERZ827363.1875-NODE-1875-length-19389-cov-4.050843_pt1 | contig 19389 bp, 14 predicted proteins | sample MGYA00519776_ERZ827363 | MGnify/ENA primary metagenome ERZ827363 (study PRJEB31778, sample SAMEA3449288) | human gut metagenome | biome: human gut; feature: human-associated habitat; material: faeces | place: United Kingdom | collected 2010/2012 ...
GCAGCCGCCCTCATCATAAAAGGAAAGGGTCTTCGCAATGCGGGCAGGGTCGGTGTGCAGAGCCTGAGCCGCCAGTTCCACCGTTGCGCTGGATTCCGGAAGCTCCAGAATGTCCTTGTCCCGTCCGAAAGCTTTCAAATATTCTTTTACACGCTCGATCGCCATGAGGGAAAGTCTCCTTTAAGAGGATTGTTGCTTTTTCCGGACAGACTTCCGGAAATCACTGGGATTGCAGCCGGAAAACTGCCGGAAGCACTGGGCAAAATGATAGGAAGAGCGGTAGGAAAGCTGCCGTCCGATCTCCTTGATTGGAAGATCCGTTTCGATCAGCAGGTCGCAGGCCCGCTGCATCCGGATGCCCCGGAGATATTCCATGGGTGAGGTGCCGAAATGCGCCTTGAAGATCCGGATCAGATAGAATTTGGACACGCCTGTGGCATTGGCCAGCTCCTGCAGCGAGGTATCTTCCTCAATGTGAGCCAGCAGGTACACTTTCGCCCGTTCTACATGTTGCCGTTGCGCACCGGCGGAAAGATTGGCCCCCACCATCCGGCAGAGAGCCAGCTGTAAACAGGCCGCTGCTTCCAGCCGGTGCATCAGATCCTGCCCAGCCTGAAGAGCATCCAGCATTTCCTGAAGCATGGGGTTTGCCTCCCGCAGGTTTTGCCGCAAAACAGCGCCGCCACCTTCGATAGCCAGCCGCTCCCGGATGAAATCCGTCATTTTTCCGGTAAAATTCACCCAGATCAGCGACCAGGGGGCCTCTGCATCGGCACCGTAAACATGGGGAGCGCCCGGGAGAAAGATCACCGCTTCCCCCTGGTTCACCAGCATGACCCTTCCGTCGATCTCCGCAAAGCCCCGTCCCTCGGCGCAGTAAAGCAAAAGCGTCCCGTCTCCGGCGGGCTGCTCCACCAACTGCCCTTCGGCATGTTGGAAATATCCGGCAAGTCGGATCTCAATGTTCTGCAGAAATGGGTCGTCACCCTCTGAAATCGGTGCGACCAGAACACGGGTCTCACGATCCACGTCCTCCACTCCTTCCGTTTTGAAACACTCCGGAATTGTCTCTCTTTCATTATACCATTTCTCCCCGCCAATGCAAGGAAAATCGCCGAAAAACCAGGAAACGCCCCGAAAAATCGCCGCTTCTGACGAAATTTCGGGGCGTCTTTTCGGGAAAATCAGTCTCCGGGAACAGCTTTATGGAAAACTTTCTTGCCTTTTTTGATCACAACTTCGTGATCAAGCTTCACCTGCATCGTGGGATCTGTGACCCCGCTGCCGTCCAGAAGCACACCGCCCTGTTGCACCAGCCGCCGTGCCTCCCCGTTGGAGGAAGCGAGCCCGCATTTGACCAGCAGCGTCAAAAGGCCTATGGATCCGTCCTTTAATTCCGCCGCCGGAATGGTGGTGGAGGGCATATTGTCGGCATTTCCCGCTGCACTGAAGATGCTCCGGGCTGCTTCTAAACACTTCTGCGCCTCTTCGTCGCCATGGATCATCCGGGTCAGTTCAAACGCCAGCCGCTCCTTGGCCTGGTTCAGCTGTGCGCCCTCCAGTGTCTTCTCCATTTCCTCGATCTCCTCAATGGGGATAAAGGTCAAAAGCTTCATGCACTTGATGACATCGGCATCATCCACGTTCCGCCAGTACTGGAAGAAATCGTAAGGAGAGGTCTTTTCCGGATCCAGCCAGACTGCGCCGGACTGGGTCTTGCCCATCTTTTTGCCCTCGGAGTTCAAAAGGAGGGTGATGGTCATGGCGCTGGCGTCCTTCCCCAGCTTCTTCCGGATCAGCTCCGTGCCGCCCAGCATATTGCTCCACTGGTCGTCGCCGCCGAACTGCAGGTTGCAGCCGTACCGCTCGTAGAGGCAGAGGAAGTCGTAGCTCTGCATGATCATGTAGTTAAACTCTAAGAAAGAAAGCCCTTTCTCCATCCGCTGCTCATAGCACTTGGCGCGCAGCATATTGTTGACAGAGAAGCAGGCGCCGATGTCCCGGATGAATTCGATGTAGTTTAAGTTCATCAGCCAGTCGGCATTGTTGACCATCAGAGCCTTGTCCTCGCCGAATTCGATGAACCGGCTCATCTGCTTTTTAAAGCAGTCGCAGTTGTGCTGGATCACTTCCGGCGTTATCATCTTGCGCATATCCGTCCGGCCGGAGGGGTCGCCGATCATGCCGGTGCCGCCGCCGATCAAAGCGATGGGCCGGTTCCCCGCCATCTGCAGCCGCTTCATCAGGCAAAGTGCCATGAAATGACCCACATGGAGGCTGTCGGCAGTGGGGTCAAAGCCGATGTAGAAGGTCGCCTTGCCCTCATTGATGAGCTTGCTCACCAGCTCTTCATCGGTGACCTGGGCAATCAGTCCCCGGCGTTTCAGTTCTTCGTAAGTGGTCATAAAAACCTTCCTTTCTTCCGGGGCGAAATTCCCCGATGTCTCTCTTTTCCGGGCGAGGGAAATAAAAAATCCCCTGCCCGCATTGCGGACAGAGGACGATTCAGCAAACCTGAAACGTGTTACCACCTCAATTTACCGTTTCCTCGCAGAAGCGGCCTCGTCGAGTACACGGAAAAGCTCCGGATACTCCCATGCGGTAACGGGCATTCCCGGCGTTCCCTACTGCTTTTGGTTCAGGAGCGCAACTCCGAGAGGTATTCGGCCTTTCCCTTCCACGTCCTTGCACCGACCGGACGCTCTCTGAAGCCGGTAAAAAGCGTACTCTTTCTCATCTCAGCTGTTGCCTATAACTTTAGCATATTCTTTTTCGTTTGTCAAGGAGTTTTTGAAAAGTCCTTCCGCTCCTTAAAATCCGGACAGGCGGAGGCATCCGGGTCAATGCGGTTCCCTTCCCCTACCCGAAGCTGCCGGCTGAAATGCGGCCCTTTTCTCCGGCAAAACCAGCAGTGGGGACGGCGGTAAACCGTATCCCGCCGATCGTCAAAGCAGTAAACGCAGTCCCTGCACCGATCCATTTACTTTACCAGCATTTTCGGGACAAAGTAGAGGAGTACGATCACGCCCAGCACGATCCGGTACCAGCCGAAGGCTTTGAAGTCGTGCTTGCGGATGAAGTTCATCAGGAATCGGATGACGAAAATCGACACGAGGAATGCCAAGCAGCAGAATCCCGTATTCGCCTGCCGTAAAGTCAAAGCCGAATTTGGCCATTTTCAGCGCGCTCATGCCCACCATGGCAGGTACGGCTAAGAAAAAGGTGAACTCCGCAGCCGCCACACGGGAAACGCCGATCAGCAGCGCTCCGATGATGGTTGCGCCAGAGCGGGAGGTCCCGGGGATGATGGACAGGATCTGGAAGACGCCGATCAGAAACGCCGTTTTGAAATCGATGTCTGTCAGCTTCTGGATCCGGGGCGTACGGTGGGCATTCCAGTTTTCAATCAGGATAAAGGCGACGCCGTAAACGATCAGAGCCGCTGCGATCACAATGGGCGTATGTAGGTGCGCTTCCACAAAATTGTCAAAGAGAATGGTAACGATAGCGCCGGGAATGCAGGCCACGACCACCTTCAGCCAGAGCACGATGGTGTTCATTTTCACCACGGGTTTCGACTTATCCTTGAACTGAAACGGAAACATTTTGTGCCAGAACAGCACAATGACCGCTAAGATTGCGCCGAATTGGATCACAAAGAAGAAAACTTCCTTGAATTCCTTGCTCATGTTCAGATGGATGAATTCATCGACCAGCAGCATATGTCCCGTGCTGCTGATGGGGAGCCATTCGGTGATCCCCTCTACAATCCCTAAAAAAATGACTTTCAGAATTTTCAAAAAGCCTGCCATGTCTGATCCTCCGCTCAATGTTTTCTGGTTTTGAGTATAGCACAGGATCCGGATGCCGTCAACGAAAAAAGCGGTGACTTATGAAAGATTTCACTTCCCTTACCGCATCCCTACGGCTTCGTCCACCGGGATCGAAAGCAGCACGCCCTGAGCCGGCGTCTGGGGGCCTGCAGCTTTGCTGATTGCCTGCATAACGGCACTCCGGAGCTCCCGTGTGACCACAATGGCTACGATCTCCCGTTCCGGGTGGATGGAGATTCCGAAAAACCGGGCGGTATCATCTCCGCTGACGTCCCGGGCGTGTAAAACCGTGCCGCCTCGGGCACCTACCGGTCGGGCCGCTTCCATCACATCGTCGGCGTGCCCTTGCTCCACCGTTACCAAAATCAGGTCTTTCTGAATTGCAGGTTCCACAGTCGGTGCCTCCTCTTTTTCTTTTTGTTCTTCAAATCTTGCCTGAACCGCTCCCGGCACAGCGCCGATACTGGACAGCGGTACGGTGAAAGCGATGCCGTTTCCCGGGCCTAAGATCTGCATCCGATCTGCCAGCACCTTTAAAAGCTCCGGCACTTCCCCATCCGGGACCAACGTCAGCACGACGGCTTTTTCCGTTCGCCCCAGCCCCAAAAGATCCAAAACCTCCGAGCTGGCAGTGCCGTGCCCTAAGCAAATGGTCTGCATAAGGGTGCGCTGTTCTCTGCAGATGGAAACGATCCGTTCTCCCTTGCCCCGATCCACGATGGCGACCAGTAGCTTCATGATATGCTTTTTCATGGGCAGTCTCCTTAAAAATCGATGATCTCCAGAGTGACCTCCGGCTTGGCAGGTGCTGCTGCCGCCTTTCTCTTATAGATCAGCCCCATCAGCTGAATGGTGATCAGCGGGGTCATGGCTACCATTGCCACGATCCCGAAGGCGTCGGTCAGGATGTTCCCACCCAGACTCTCGCAGGCCCCCATGGCAAAGGGCAGCAGAAACGTTGCGGTCATCGGTCCGCTGGCCACGCCACCGGAGTCAAAGGCAATACCCGTAAAGATCTTGGGCGTAACAAAGGTCAGTCCAATAGCAATGGCATACCCGGGGATCAGCAGCCAGAAAATGGACAGCCCCGTCAAGATCCGCACCATGGCAAGCCCGATGGATACGGCCACGCCGGTGGAAAGACAGCGCTTCATCGCCTTCTGGGAGATCGCACCGTCGGAGATCTCCTCCACCTGCTTATTGAGCACATGGACCGCCGGCTCCGCCGCCACGATAAAGTATCCGATGACCATTCCCAGCGGGATCAGCAGCCATTTATGCACACTGGCCAGCTGTTCGCCGATGTATTGACCTGCCGGCATGAATCCCACGTTTACGCCGGTCAGAAACAGCACCAATCCCACAAAAGTATACCCGGCGCCCACGCCGATCCGAATCCCCTGCCGCTTCCGGAACCGTCTCGTGATCAGCTGAAAGATCAGAACGCACACAAGGATCGGTGCCAGAGCAATGGCGACTTCTTTCAGGTAAGTGGGGAAGCCCGCCCCGAATGCCTTCGCCAGATCAGCCGTCGTCTGAATATCCGGGGAAATCGTCTTTTCGTACCCGGCAGAAGTGGGATTATAGAAGATCCCCAGCAGTAGCACCGCAAGGATCGGCCCGATGCTGCAAAGCGCTACCAATCCGAAGCTGTCTTCCCTTGATCCGTCATCGCCCCGGATGGATGCCATACCGAAGCCCAGCGCCATAATAAACGGCACCGTGATCGGCCCAGTAGTCACCCCGCCGGAATCAAACGCCACCGCAATAAAATCCCTGGGTGCAAAAAAAGCCAGTACAAACACCAGAAGATAAAAGACCACCAGCATCCGGGAAAGCGGGATCTGAAACACCGTTCGTAGAATGGCGACCATCAGGAAAAAACCAACACCGGCTGCCACTGTCAAAATCAGCGCCAGATTCGGGATCGCCGGGACCTGCCCCGCCAAAACCGAAAGATCAGGCTCCGCAATGGTCACCACGGTTCCGATAAAAAATCCCACCGGAAGCATCAGCGACAGCTTCCGGGACTTGGTGATCTCCGCACCGATCCCGTCGCCGATGGGCATCATGGCCATGTCCGTTCCCAGCGAGAAAAACCCCATTCCCACAATGAGCAAACACGCACCTGTCAGGAACATCATCATTGTCCCCGCCGGCAGCGGTGTGACCGTAATGCTCAATAGGATCACGATCAGAGTGATGGGAAGCACCGAGGTCAGCGCTTCGACAATTTTTGCTTTCAGTGTTTGATTCATCGGTCCACCTCTTTCCTTATGCTGTCCGGGGAAAAACGCCCCATATGTTTTAATTATAGCAAAAGAGGAAGGAAAACACTAGCTTTTTGGAAGGGTTTTACAGATATTTCACATTTTATAAGTGTCGATTTACTTAAAGCATTCATCCAAAACAAGTCAAATCTTGCGATAAAAGAAAAAGCGGCGAAGGAAATTTCTCATCCTTCGTCGCTTTGATTTCCCTGAAATTATTTCTCTTCCGAAGAAGCGCCACCGGCTTTCGCCGCAAAGTTCTTCATCATCTGAGCAATATCCACACCGGTCAGATCCTTCAGCACGGTAAAGCCGTTGGAGGCCACATCGGATACCGTTTTCGCCACTTTAGAAGCTCCCTCGGAACCGCCGTTGTCGATGACCGTGATGTGGTCGATCTGCTCCATGGGCTTGGAAACTGCACCCATGATCTCCGGCAGCTGCTGGATGACCATTTCCACCACAGCGGCTTCGCCGTATTTCTTCATGGCTTCTGCCAAACGATCCTTCGCCTCTGCGTCGGCGATGCCCTTAGCCTTGGTAGCTTCCGCTTCCGCTTCGCCCCGGGCCCGGATGGCGTCTGCTTCCGCCTGTGCTTCCACACGGCGGGCTTCCGCCTTCGCCAAGGCTTCCAGCTTCATCGCTTCAGCTCTTGCTTCGGCTTCCTTGATGGCTTTGACCCGGTTTGCCTCGGCTTCCACCTCGGTTTTATACTTTTCGGCGTCGGCAGGCTTTTTCACGCTTGCAACCAACTGCTCTTCCACAACAATGGCTTCCTTCTGGGCAAGCTCTGCCTGACGGGCGGCGACGGTCTTATTGTTCTCGATCTCCTGCAGCTTGTAAGCCACGTCAGCGTCCGCCTTAGCCTTATCCTGCTCGGCACGGTACTGCTCGGTGCGGATGGTCTTGTCACGCTGGCTCTGGGCGATCTCTGCCTGAGCGCTGAGTTTTGCTTTCTCGCCTTCCCGGATGGCCTCGGCAGTCTTCACTTCGGTGTCCCGTTTCCGCTCGGCGGAAGCAATGTCGGCGTCGGCCTTGGACTGAGCAATCTGCGGGATGGCGCGGTTCTCCAGATAACCGCCCTGGGTGGCGATCTTCAGTACGGTATAGGACATCAGCCGCAGGCCCATGGCCTTCAGCTCGCTGGTGATGCTGTCTTCGATGGAGTTCTCGAAGGCCACCCGGTCTTCGTTGATCTGCTCGACCGTCAGTGTGGACACGATCCCTCTCAGCTTACCTTCCAAGATCTGTTCCACAACATTGCGGATGTTCTGGGTAGTGCGTTCCGTGTTTCCGTTGCAGAACTGCTCCACAGCCAGCAGGATCATATCGGGCTTGTTATCAACTTTAACAACAGCAGTGCCGGCAATGTCAACAAAGATGCCCTGCTTGGAAGGCGCTTCGGTAATGTCGGTGGTCATGGAAACGGACTCCAGCGAAATGGAGCAGGACGTTTCCAGAAAAGGCACCTGCACGCCGCCCCGGCCGACAAGAACCCGTTTTTTCAGACCCGTGATGACCATGGCCTTATCTGCAGGCACACGCTTCCAGCACAGCAGAACCAGGATCAGCAAAACCAACACAACGATGCCGATGGTGATCCAAAGTCCGGTGCTTTCAAAAATAGGCATAATATTTCCTCCTTTTCATGGGCATTTGCCCTTAAAATAACGTTTTTTCCAGAGTTTTGGCATTTTCCGTGAACACCTTTGCCGGACGCTGACCTGCGTTTACGACTTCGTAGTTCCACGTTCCCGTATCCCCTGTTTCTTCCACTGCGTTTAAGATCTGCACCATCTCTTTGACGTCCCGCCCCATACAGGTTCGGGGAAGGTTCTCGATGGCCAGTCGCATCCCGCATGCTGCCGCCGCTTTTTGCAGCGTCCGAAGACTTTCGATGGCATGCCGAGCCGCTCCTCCCTCTCTGCATTCGAATAAGGCTCGGCGCTGGGATGAACCGCGGCAATGCCGCTGCCTGCAGGATCTTCAGCTGTGTTCGGATAAAATTTCCCCGCTTGGAAACATCCCGATCTGCCGGATCGATTTCCTCAAAAGGAAAAAACGGCAGATGGACAGATCGGATCTTCACCCAATGTTTTTCCGCAGCCTTTTTGAGATCCGAAAGCCGATCCAGAACGGCGCCGATCTCTCTACGCTGCTGGCTGTAAGCTCCATGTACCGGATCTCTGACGCCTCAAATTCCGCCATGCGGGCTTCGGAAAAGTCCTTCGCATGAACGGAAACCGATACCGGTCATTTCATACACTGACCCCTTTCTGAGAGCCGTCCTTTGCTCCGATCCCGGAGGGGCTCTGCTGCTTTTAGTATACCATATTTTGGGCGGTTGTCAATTTATTCGCCGTAAAATGTCGAAAAACGGCTTCGTTTCCTTTCCAAAACATCCGCTTTGTGCTACAATAAAGAAAAAACCGAAAGGATCTGATCGAATGCACAAGATCCACAGTGCGGAGATCCTCTGCATCGGCACGGAGCTGCTGATGGGAGACATTGTAAATACCAACGCTGCCTATATCGCTAAAGAATTGGCTTCTTTGGGCATCAATCTTTATTACCAGTCCGTGGTGGGCGACAATCCGGAACGGCTCCGCAAGTCCTTGGATCTGGCTTTTTCTCGGGTAGACACCGTCATCACCACCGGTGGTTTGGGGCCTACCTACGATGACCTGACCAAAGAGACCATCGCCGCCTATTTCGGCCAGAAGCTGGTGCTGCACCAGCCTTCTTACGACCGTCTTTGCGAGTATTTTGTCCGAAATAACCGGGAAATGACCGAAAACAACAAAAAGCAGGCGTATATGCCTGAGCACTGCACCGTCTTGGAAAACCCCAACGGCACTGCCCCCGGCTGCTGCATCGAACAGGACGGAAAGACTCTGATCATGCTCCCCGGCCCTCCCCGGGAAATGAAGCCCATGTTCGACCATTGGGCTGTCCCTATCCTGACCAAAGACCACGAATATATGCTGGTTTCCCGAAACCTCTACTTTTTCGGCATTGGCGAATCCCTGCTGGAAAGCCGCCTGAAGGAGCTGATGGTCAGCTCTTTAAACCCCACGGTCGCTCCGTATGCCAAAACCGGAGAGGTCATGCTCCGGGTCACCGCCAAGGTCCGTGACCCCAAGGAAGCCGACACTGTCATGGCCCCCGCTATGGAAAAGATCCGGGAAGCCGCCGGCGCATATTTATACGGCATTGATGTGGGAAATCTCCAGACTGCGGCCGTCCGGCTCTTAAAAGAGAAGGGACTCCATGTGGCCATGGCGGAAAGCTGCACTGGAGGGCTCGTTTCCAAGCGGATAACGGAAGTGAGCGGAGCTTCGGAAGTCTTCGAGTGCGGGATCTGCACCTATTCCAATCGGATGAAACAACAATTTTTACATGTCAAGGAAAAAACTTTACAGAAATTCGGAGCTGTTTCTGCTGAAACGGCAGCGGAGATGGCGGAAGGGATCCGTGCCGTTTCCGGTGCAGATATCGGCGTTTCCGTCACCGGAAATGCCGGCCCCGGCGCTTCGGAAGGAAAACCGGTTGGAATGATTTTTGTGGGAGTGTCCAGCAAAAATTACACATCGGTGATCTCTCTCAATATCCGCCGCACGGACGAGGATGCACGGGAATACATCCGCTATATTGCTTCATCGCAGGCAATCTATCAGATCATCGAAGCGGCAAAACGAGCGGATTGATCAGATTTTTGAGGAAAAATCGGGTTTCTGAAGGGGTAAAAAGGGAACCAAAAGGAAATGGGAAAGGAAGAAAAAGGAATGGTTGAGGTAGCGGCTGCATTGATTCGAAAAGACGACACCTTTCTCATCTGTCAGCGCCCAAAGCAAAAAGCTCGGGGACTGCTCTGGGAATTTGTCGGCGGAAAACTGGAGCCGGGAGAAACCGGTGAAGAAGCACTGATCCGGGAATGCCAGGAGGAACTGGGAATTTGCGTGAAGCCGGAAGGAATTTTCTGTCAGGTGGTTCATAAATATCCGGACATTACCATTCGACTGTCTGTTTATAATGCCCGAATTGCAGAGGGAACGCCGCAGCTTTTGGAGCACAAGGATCTGAAATGGATTACGCCGAAAGAGATCCCGCTTTATGACTTTTGTCCGGCGGACGTGGATGTGCTTCGGAAAATTCAGGAGGCGTTTTAAGGGCGGCAGAGGAAAGGGCGGGGAGCACTCCCCTTCTCTGCAATCCGAGATAGCATCCTTTGCAGTCGGCAGCGGCTCCAAAAGGCCGAAAAGGGAACAAATGGGATAAGAGAAGTCGTCCGATGGGCTTTTTGCAGATGTTGTTCGGTTCCCATTGAAATACCTGTCAACTCGGAGAGGATTTCCCTTTTCCTTTTTTCCATTTTCTACTGTTTTCAAAGCTTCCCTTCCCCGCGCCCCCTCACAGTGGATCTCTTCGTCTTTTTGATTCGATACAAAAGACGGGTTTGGTCGATTTCATGCCGGCGATCTTTAAGGTATGTTGCCTTTGAGGGATCAAAGCCTTCGGTGAGACGGCGCCGGTAGAGAGGTCTGTCGAAAGCGGTGCTCGCAGATGTTATGGTGACGGAGCCGGGCAGCTTTTCCCTTTGCGGAGAGCGCTGAAAGGAGTTTGATTCTTCTGTTTCGTGCTTCCCCTCCAAAAAGGGCACAGCTTTAAGATAGAAGTTATGGCCTCCCTTTTTCGTCGAAAAATTCTTGCGAATAGCTGGGTCGACGAAAACACATATTCGCTGAGGCTTCCAAAAAGTCATAGCCACCGGCTAAGCCGGCTCTATAAGCGCCTATTGCCGGCAAGCGTCTCAAGACGCACGGAAGTTTATTTCGCCTGCATCACTTGCTCCACACACAGTCCGTAAACGGGCGACGGTTCTCTCTTTCTATTAACAGTTCGCTTTGCTCGATGCTTGAAGCAAAAGTTTTTTACGGAAACCAATGAGAAGTGCTTTACGAAGCGGAAGGCAGTAGGTTTTGTCCTCCATTCGAGGATCTTCGTCACTCTTGATTTTTCTCGAAAGCGGCATACCCTAAAAAGCGTGCCCTACCCTTTTCAGCGTATGGAGGGGAAAAAGTAAAGGTAGCAAATACGCTGCCGGCGGTCTTGCTGGCCATTTTGGCAGCGCATCTGCTTTTGAGTTTTTTGAATAAATGAAAAAGACGCTATGGAATCGACCACAGCGTCTTTCTTTTTTCCGAAAAAGGGGTGGGAGGTGCCCCAACAACAACCTCCCGTGACGTTTTCGGGATTTTTTACAGCATGGATTTGTACAGTGCTTCGATGTCTTCCAGAGTAGGATCCTTGGGGTTGCCGGGACGGCAGGCGTCATCCATGGCAGACTGAGCGAGGAACGGGATGTCTTCTTCTTTTACGCCTACTTCGGTAAGAGTGGCGGGGATGCCCACGTCCTTGGACAACTGCTTCACAGCGTCAACGGCGGCTTTCCGGTACTCTTCCTGAGCCATGGAGTCCACGTTGGCAACGCCCATGGCCCGGGCGATCTCCCGGTACTTCTCACCGGTAGCAGGAGCGTTGTACTCCATTACGGTCGGAAGAATGATGGCGTTGGCGACACCATGAGGGGTGTCATACACAGCACCCAGAGGATGCGCCATGGAGTGAACGATGCCCAGGCCAACATTCGAAAAGCCCATACCGGCAATATACTGACCCAGAGCCATGCCTTCCCGTCCTTCGGGAGTGTTGGCGACGGCGCCACGGAGAGAGCGGGAGATAATCTCGATGGCTTTCAGATGCATCATATCGGTCATTTCCCAAGCAGCCTTGGTGATGTAGCCTTCGATGGCGTGGGTCAGAGCGTCCATACCGGTAGCGGCGGTCAGACCCTTAGGCATGGAGGACATCATTTCCGCATCAATGAAGGCGACCACGGGGATGTCATGGGGATCGACGCAGACGAATTTGCGGCTCTTTTCCGTGTCGGTGATAACGTAGTTGATGGTAACCTCAGCAGCGGTACCGGCGGTGGTGGGAACGGCGAAGATAGGCATACTCTTATGGGGAGTAGCCACAGCGCCTTCCAGGCTCACAACATCCGCGTATTCGGGGTTTGCGATGATGATGCCGATGCCCTTGGCGGTATCCATGGAGGAGCCGCCGCCGATGGCGATCAGGTAGTCAGCACCGGCTGCCTTGAAAGCGGCAACGCCGTCCTGCACGTTTTTGATGGTGGGGTTTGCCTTGATGTCGCTGTAGACTTCGTAGGCAAGTCCGTTTTTCTCCAGCAGATCGGTCACTTTCGTCGCAACGCCGAACTTGACCAGATCCTTATCGGTAACGACCAGCGCCTTTTTAAAGGCACGACCTTTGGCCTCGTCAACGATGGACGCAATCGCACCGGGGCCGATGTAGGAGGTCTCATTGAGAATCATTCTGTTTGCCATGGGAATCACCTTTTCCTTTCTCTTTTTCAGGCTTTCAGGAGCAATCCGCTTCGGATACTCCGGGAGAACTTGATTACACCTTTATCATACACCGAATGCGCAAAAAATTCAAGTGCGGTTCTTAAGGTTTAAACGTTCAACAAAAAAAGTTTTTGTGCAATTCACACAAAATTCACGATTTTACTCGGAAAGAAACCGCTCCGGAAGAGTCACCTTGAAATCTTTTGCCAGATCCCGGAAGTTCTGTGCGGTGATGGTCTGGCGTTTTCCTCCCATGGACAGGACCTTGACTAAAATCTCGGCGGATTTCTCCACGGTGTCCATCAGGCCGAAGGTCTGGTCGAAGTCCTCACCGGAGCAGAAGATGCCGTGGTGAGCCCAGACGGCCACATCGTACTTCTTCATCAGCTCAGCAGTAGCGAGGGCAATATCCCGGCCACCGGGGACCATCCACGGCACCACGCCGACCCCGTCGGGGAACACCACCGGACCCTCGGTAGCCATCTCCCACAGCTCCCGGGTGAAGGCTTCGTCGGTCAGGGGCAAGATAAAGGTCAGGGCGATCAGGTTGGTGGGATGAGAGTGAAGGATGACACGGTGACGGCCGCCGGTCAGCTCCTTTTTAATGGAGTGGTTCATCAGATGGGTGGGCAGCTCGCTGGTGGGACGGCCGCCTTCGGTCAGACCCCAGACTATCCGGTAGTTCTTGCCGGTCTCGTCCACCTGGATGACACAGATGTTGGCGGCGGGATCCAAAATAACGTTGCGCATGAATTTGCCGGAACCGGTGACGAGGAAGTACTCCCCTGCCAAGTTGGGAACGTCCACGCCAATGGGGGTGAATTCCCGATCGAAGGAGAAGGAGTCCATGACGGATTCCGCTTCCTCGCATTTGATGCGGTAGGAGTAATTTCCGCCGTTTCTTTCGTGCCAGCCTTTTTTGAAGGCGTCGTCGGTGACCCGGACGAAGCCCTCTAAGAATTTGGAGTTCAGGATGTCCATGTTTTTGATCCTTTCTTACTGTGATTTTAAAAATGCACCGCTGCCCTCCGGGAAACCGGAGGGCATGGGAATGGGTTCAGCGTTTGGAGAGAACGTCGGTCTCGTACCTGCGGATGTCGGAGAGCCAGTTCTGGCGGACGGGGACGTTGTTCATTTCGCAGAAGTGATCCCAGACGTCGGCGAAGGGATAGGTCTTCAGCTCTTCCTGCATGGCGAGGAGAGAGGTGTAGTCTCCGCTGTCCTGGAGCTTCTTCAAAGCGGCATGGGGAGTCAGCAAGGCGTAGAGCAGCGCCTTCTGCATATTCCGCATACCGACGACCCATGCAGCCACCCGGTTGATGCTGGCGTCGAAATAGTCTAAGCCGATGAGGACCCGATCCAGGGCGTTGCAGCGGACGATCTCTTTGGCGATCTCTTTCAGCTCATCGTCGAAAATGACCACATGATCGGAGTCCCAGCGGACGGGACGGGTGACGTGGAGTGCCAACTTGTCGGAGAACAAGAGCATAGAGGGGATCTTGTCGGAAACCACTTCCGTGGGATGATAGTGGCCGTTGTCCAGCAGGCAGAGTACGCCGTTTTTCGCCGCATAGTTCATGTAGAATTCGTGAGAGCCAACGGTATAGGATTCCAGACCGATGCCGAAGACTTTGGATTCCACGGAGTCGCAGATATATCTGGGATCCAGTTTTTCGGAGAAGATCTCATCCAGAGAGTCCTTGAGCCGCTGGCGGGGCCCTAAACGGTCGGCGGGGATGTCCTTATAGCCGTCGGGGATCCAAATGTTGTCGAGAGAGAGCTGTCCCAGCTCTTTTCCGAAATACTCGGTAATCTCCCGGCAGCGTTTGCAGTGCTCCACCCAGAAATGGCGGATGGATTCGTCAGGATTGGACAGGGTCAGGCTGTTGGCGGCTTTAGGATGGGAGAACAGCGTGGGATTGAAGTCCAGTCCCAGTCCCCGGTCTTTCGCAAAATCCACCCATGCGGCGAAGTGCTCCGGCTGTAAGGCGTCCCGCTCCACCGGATGGTCGGTGACGGCGTAGATGGCGTGAAGGTTTACCTTGTGGGTGCCGGGGATCATTTTCATGGCCATGTCGATGTCCGAGGTCAGCTCCTCAAAGTTCCGGGCTTTTCCGGGATAGTTGCCGGTAGCGGCGATGCCGCCGGAAAGGCTGCCGGAGTTTTCAAAGCCTCCCACGTCGTCGCCCTGCCAGCAATGCATGGAGATCTTCACCCGGCTCAGTTGGCGCAGGGCGTCCTCCGTATTGACGCCTAAGTTTGCGTACAGTTCTTTTGCGTATTCGTAGCGGTTCATGGATATTCCTCCTTAGAAAAAATTATTTGCAGATCTTTGTAACGGCAAAGGATCCCGCCACCGCTTTTCTCGCTTCCGGAACGGAAGAGAAAGCATGGTTTGCCAGCATCTGAGCCAAAATATTTCCCAGAGCCGTTGCTTCCGTGGGACCGGCGTAAACGGTCTTTCCCGTTGCAGATGCGGTCAGCTCGTTCAAGTACCAATCCTTGCTGCCGCCGCCGACAATGTGGATACAGGGAATTGGCTTCCCGATCAGGGCTTCCAGCTCCTCCACCGCTTTTTTATAGCCGTCGGCAAGGCTTAAATAGATGCACGCCATTCGTTCCTCGATGCCGGAAGGAACCTTCTGTCCGGTGCGGGCGCAGAACCCGTCCACTGCCGCCTGCATGCTTTCCGGCGCTAAGAAGCAAGCGTCGGAAACGTCCACTCGGGAAGGGAAATCCAGCGCCTTCTGCGCCAGATCGCAAAGGTCGTCAAAGCTCACCGTCTGTCCCGCTGCTTTCAGTTCCCGGCGGACGGACTGGATCATCCAGAGACCCATGATGTTTTTCAGATAGCGGAACCGGCCTTCGTAGCCGCCTTCGTTGGTGAAGTTTTTCAGGCGGCTCTCTTCCGAGCAGTCGGCGTGCATCCGCTCAAGACCAATCAGCGACCAGGTGCCTGAGCTGATGTAAACGGCGTTTTCCTCCGTCATGGGGACCGCCAGAACAGCAGAAGCTGTGTCATGAGTGCCGGGCAGCACCACCTTGCAGGAAAAGCCCACGGCTTCGGCGATTGCAGGTGTCAGCTCCCCTACTTCCGTTCCAGGAAAGGATAAGGGACCGAAGATTTTCCGGGGAAGCTCCAGACGATCCAAGAGCTCCCAATCCCAGTCCTTTTTCTCGGCGGAAACCAGCTGGGTGGTGGTAGCATTGGTGTATTCGTTCACGGCTTTTCCGGTCAGGCGCCAGTGGAAGTAATCCGGGATCATCAGCATCCGCTCCGCCTTGGCAAGGTGGTCGGGAGCTTCCTTCTGAAGCGCCAGGAACTGGTAAATGGTGTTGAAGATCTGCTTCTGGATCCCGGTGCGGGCGTAAAGCTCTTCCGGAGAGATCTTCTGTGCGGCGACTGCATCCATTCCCTCCGTGCGGGGGTCCCGATAAGCCACGGCGTCGCCCAAAGGCTTTCCTTCCCCGTCCAAAAGGACAAAATCGACGCCCCATGTGTCAATCCCCATGGTCAGCGGGATCTTCTGAAGTTCCTTACAGCGTTTCATACCGGCGAGGATCTCCGAAAAAAGCCGGTCGGTGTCCCAACAGAGATGCCCGTTCTTTTTGATCAATCCATTTTCAAACCGGTAGATCTCTTCCAAGACAATCTTTCCGTTTTCAGTGTGTCCTAAGATGTGGCGGCCGCTGGACGCACCGATGTCCACGGCCAGATAGTAGGTTTCAGCCATCGTCTCTCCCCTTTCGAGATTATTATAGCGCATTTTTTTTTGCGGGAAAAGGTCGGCGTTTGAAAAAAAGACCGACCGGATTTGCACGGGTGTGATCGTTTTTCGGAAGAATAATCCGAGATCCGGGAGATTTTTGTCCGCCCGGCTTGCAGTTTTCCGGGAAATATGCTAAAATATAATGGAAATTTTTCCCTGACTTTATGCTGAAAGGACGTCCGCTATGCCTATCTATTTCGACGCTGAAAAGCAGACCTTTCGTCTGGATGCCGGGACATCCAGCTATGTGATGCGGGTGGGTCCCCACGGGTACCTGCTGCATCTGCACTATGGTGCGCACACCTCGGATCTGGATCTTTCCTATATGGAGCCATCTCTGCCTCGCGCTTCCTTCTGCCCCCGACCCCACGGAGATCCGGAGACGCCTTTTTCTCTGGACTACTATCCGATGGAGTATCCGGCTTACGGAGTCGGTGACTTCCGCACGGCGGCAGTGTCCATTTTAGGGGCGAACGGCTGCGCTTCCACAGATCTCCGTTATCGTTCCCATGAGATCCGCTCCGGGAAATATGCACTCAAGGGGCTCCCTTCCGTGTATGCAAACGAGACGGATGCGGTGGATACGCTGGACATCACCCTGTCGGATGAGCTGACCGGGGCGGAGGTGCATCTGCTGTACGGCGTTTTTGCCGACCGGAACGTCATCACCCGGGCGACGGTGGTGAAAAATGCCGGGACAGCCCCGCTGACCATCCTGAAGGCGGCTTCGGCGGCTATGGACTTCCCCACCATGGATTATGACCTGATCCACCTTTATGGGATGTGGGCGCAGGAACGGTGGATCTCCAGAGAGCCGCTGACCCATGATACCCGGACGGTGGGAAGCCTGCGGGGCTCCTCCAGCCACAACCACAATCCCTTTGCCGCCCTTGTTTCCAAAACGGCGGACGAGGATCACGGTGAGGCTTACGGGTACAGCTTGGTTTACAGCGGGAACTTTGCCATTGAGGCGGAGTGCGACTCCTTCCATTCCGCCCGGATCCTGATGGGGATCCATCCCACCGACTTCCGCTGGCACTTAGAGCCCGGCGAGAGCTTTACAACGCCGGAAGCGGTGCTGGTCTACTCAAACGAGGGCATCGGGGAGATGTCCCGAACCTATCACAAGCTCTATCGGTACAACCTCTGCCGGGGCGAATGGAAGGAAAAGAAGCGGCCGATCCTGGTGAACAACTGGGAAGCCACCTATTTCGGCTTCGATGACGAAAAGCTCCTGGACATTGCAAAAGATGCCGCCGACTTAGGTATCGAGATGCTGGTCATGGACGACGGATGGTTCGGCAAGCGGAACAACGACCACTGCTCGCTGGGCGATTGGTTTGTCAATGAAGAAAAGCTGAAGGGCGGATTAAAGCCGCTGGTGGATCGGGTTAATGCTCTGGGATTAAAATTCGGCATCTGGTTCGAGCCGGAAATGATCTCTCCGGATTCGGAGCTTTACCGGAAGCATCCCGATTGGTGCCTCTGCGCACCCGGACGGAAACCTTCCATCGCCCGCTTCCAGTATGTGCTGGACATGACGAGAGAGGATGTGCGGGATTATCTCTTTACCGTAATTTCCGGCGTTCTGAGCAGTGCGAACATTGTTTATCTCAAGTGGGATTTCAATCGCAACCTGTCCGAAGCCGGCAGTGCCCTGCTTCCCCCTGAGCGGCAGCAGGAGTTCTTCCACCGGTATGTGCTGGGACTTTATGATCTTTTGGAGCGGCTGACCAGCGCCTTCCCCCACATCCTCTTTGAGGGCTGCTCCGGCGGCGGCGGGAGGTTTGACCCTGCCATGCTCTACTACTCTCCTCAGATCTGGACCAGCGACGACACCGACGCCATCGAGCGCTGCCGCATTCAGTACGGCACCTCCATGGTCTATCCGGCGTCCTCCATCAGCGCCCATGTTTCCGCTTCACCCAATCATCAGACCGGGCGGCTGACCCCCTTTGAGACCCGGGGCAACGTGGCAATGGCCGGCGCTTTCGGCTATGAGCTGGATCTGACAAAGCTCACCGACGAGGAGCGGGCTCTGGTCCGCAAGCAGGTGGCTCAATACCACGCATACTATGACATCATCCAGAACGGCGACCTTTATCGGTTAGTCAGTCCCTTTGAGAACGACGTGTGCTGCGCATGGGAGTATGTTTCCGCCGATCGCTCCGAAGCGCTTCTGACCTTTGTGGTCACCAAGTGCCGGGTGGGCTTTACCACCTTTATCCGCCTGCGGGGGCTGGATCCGAAAAAACGGTATCAGGATGTGGAAACCGGCCGGATCTACTCTGGGGATACCCTGATGAACGTTGGCGTGAACCTTTCCAGGTATTGGAAGGATTCTGAGAGCCTCATCTGCCATTTCCGGGAAGTCACCGAATAAAACGGTGATCTGCAGCCGAAAAGCCGCCCGAAGGTCGAAGGATTTTTCGGGCGGCTTTTTTGAAAGGAAGGTTCGTTTGAATCGGGAGCTATTGAAAAAAGGCACGGCTTTCTATCATTTGCCGGGCCTTTTTGAGTTTTACGAGTTGTACACCGCATTTTTGCCGCTTTATCGGGCGCATCGGGAGTATTTTTACGACTGGTGCGAGATCGGTTCGATCTATGGAGCCCCGGAAAACTGCATCTGGGGCGGCGGACGGGTCGGGGAAGGAAGCTGCGACCCGAAAAAGGTCCTGGAGCTGACAACGGCGTACGGGATCTCCGCCCGGCTGACCTTCAGCAATTCCCTTCTGCGGGAGGAACATCTTTCGGATCCAAAGTGCAACCGGCTTTGCCGGCTGTTTGAAGAAAGCGGTGGCCCACAAAACGGCGTCATCGTCCATTCGGAACGGCTGCTTTCCTATTTGAGGAAGACATATCCGGGGCTTTTTTTTGTTTCATCCACGACGAAGGTTCTGACGGATTTTTCTGCGTTTCAGAAAGAGCTGGAGCGGGAGGAATTCCGTTTTGTGGTGCCGGATTTCCGGTTGAACAAGGCCTTTGATCGGCTGAGTGAACTGCCGGAAGCGCTGAAAGAGAAGGTGGAGTTTCTCTGCAACGAGTGCTGCTTTTTCGGGTGCAGGGATCGAAATGCCTGTTATGA
>ERZ827363.1890-NODE-1890-length-19265-cov-3.415929_pt1 | contig 19265 bp, 19 predicted proteins | sample MGYA00519776_ERZ827363 | MGnify/ENA primary metagenome ERZ827363 (study PRJEB31778, sample SAMEA3449288) | human gut metagenome | biome: human gut; feature: human-associated habitat; material: faeces | place: United Kingdom | collected 2010/2012 ...
ATGAACGTGCTGGGGTGAAAGACAAGAAGATCTTGGACGAATTGGTCGAAACTTCTTTGAAACAGGCGGCTCTATGGGATCAGGTTAAGGATGATCTTCATAAATCAGCCCTGACACTTTCAGGTGGCCAACAGCAACGACTTTGTATCGCACGGGCCATCTCTGTGAAGCCAGATATCTTGCTTATGGACGAGCCAGCCTCAGCGCTTGATCCGATCGCGACAGCGCAATTAGAAGAAACCATGCTGGAGCTGAAGAAAGATTACACCATTGTCATCGTGACCCACAGCATGCAACAAGCAGCGCGTGCTAGTGATTATACCGGTTTCTTCTACCTTGGAAACCTCATCGAGTACGATAAGACTTCGAATATTTTCCAAAATGCGAAATTGCAATCGACCAACGATTATGTATCGGGTCACTTTGGATAAAGTAATATGACAACAAAAAGGAAAATAGAATGACAGAACCAATTTTGCAAGTCAAGGACTTGTCGGTTTATTACAATAAAAAGAAGGCTTTGAATAGTGTCTCTTTGGATTTTGCTCCAAAGGAGATTACAGCCTTGATTGGTCCTTCAGGATCAGGGAAATCTACCCTTTTAAAAGCCATTAACCGCATGGGGGACCTTAACCATGAGGTCACCACCACAGGGACCGTCCTCTACAACAGTCACAATATCTACGGACCACGGACCGATACGGTCGAATTGCGTAAGGAAATCGGAATGGTCTTCCAACAGCCCAATCCCTTTCCAATGTCCATTTATGATAATGTGACTTATGGGTTGATGATTAATGGTGTCAAGGATAAGGCTGTCTTAGATGAGGCAGTTGAAACCTCATTGAAACGCGCTTCCATCTGGGATGAAGTCAAGGATCGCCTGCATGATTCAGCTATCGGACTTTCCGGTGGTCAGCAACAGCGGGTCTGTGTGGCGCGGGTTCTTGCGACCAGTCCAAAGATTATTCTTTTGGATGAACCAACTTCAGCGCTGGACCCGATTTCAGCTGGTAAGATTGAAGAAACCTTATATGGACTAAAAGACCGCTACACCATGCTCTTGGTGACACGCTCCATGCAGCAAGCGAGTCGGATTTCTGATAAAACAGCCTTTTTCTTGGATGGCGATTTGATTGAGTACAATGACACCAATGAAATGTTCTTGAACCCAGCTAAGAAAGAAACAGAAGACTATGTCTCTGGTAAATTTGGATAGGAAGAAAATAAAATGTTACGAGTTCAATTTGAAGAAGATTTAGAGAAGTTGCATAACCAGTTTTATGCAATGGGAAATGAAGTGTTGAGTCAGATCAACCGTACGGTCCGCGCTTTCGTGACCCATGACCGTGAATTGGCCCGCCAAGTTATCGAAGATGATGCGGAGATCAACGACTACGAAGTGAAATTAGAGCGTAAATCCTTTGAGATTATTGCCCTTCAACAGCCCGTTTCACAAGACCTTCGTGTCGTGATGACTGTCTTAAAAGCGGTCTCTGACTTAGAGCGGATGGGTGACCACGCAGTATCAATTGCCAAGGCAACGATTCGCATGAAAGGGGAAGTCCGTATCCAATCTGTTGAGGAAGAAATCAGCAAGATGGGCCGTGAAGTCAAAGATTTTGTCGAAGCGACACTAGATGTTTACCTCAAAGGCGATGTGGATTTGGCCTATGAAGTTGCGACACGAGACGAAGTCATCAACCATTACTTCGATAGCATCCAAGAATTAGCAACAGAAGAAATTCGGAAAAATCCTGAGTCCATCGTGACCGGACGGGATTATTTCCAAGTGATCAACTTCTTGGAACGCATCGGAGATTATGCAAAAAACATCTGTGAATGGGTGGTTTACTTCGAAACAGGTAAAATTATCGAAATGTAAGATCATGAAGTCTTTTCGATCTCAGACAGGCATTGTCATGCTTGTCTTTTCTTTTATCCCAACTTTGTGATAAAATAGTTTTATGAGGGCTTTTCATTGGAAAAGCGTAAAACATTTAAAGGAGGAAATTATGCAAGCAGTTGCACATTTTGTAGAAACATTCGTTCCAGAACATTACGAAGTGTTTTTGGATTTAAGTCGTAAAACCAAGACCTTTAGCGGTCGTGTGGTGATCACGGGTCAAGCCAAGGCGGACAAGATCTCGCTTCACCAAAAGGATTTGACCATCGAAACAGTAGAAGTAGCAGGTCAAGCCCGTCCATTTACGGTTGATGATGCCAATGAAGCAGTTTATGTTGAATTGGAAGGCACAGGTCAAGTAACGATTACCTTGACCTATTCTGGTAAGATCACAGACAATATGACTGGGATTTACCCATCTTACTACAGCATTGATGGCGTGAAGAAGGAAGTCCTCTCTACCCAGTTTGAGAGCCATTTTGCGCGTGAAGCTTTTCCAAGTGTGGACGAGCCTGAAGCCAAAGCAACTTTCGATCTTTCTTTGAAATTTGACCAAGAAGAAGGTGAAATTGCCCTTTCAAATATGCCTGAAATCGATGTGGAAAACCGCAAAGAAACAGGTATTTGGAAGTTTGCTACGACTCCACGGATGTCTTCTTACCTCCTTGCCTTTGCTGCTGGAGATCTTCAAGGAGTGACAGCTAAGACCAAGAATGGAACCCTAGTCGGTGTCTACTCTACCAAAGCTCACCCATTAGAAAACTTGGACTTCTCATTGGATATTGCCGTTCGTGCTATTGAATTTTATGAAGACTACTATGGCGTGAGGTATCCAATCCCTCAATCCCTTCATATCGCCCTTCCAGACTTCTCTTCAGGAGCGATGGAAAACTGGGGCTTGGTAACCTACCGTGAAGTCTACCTTCTAGTAGATGAAAACTCTACGGCCCAAAGCCGTCAAACAGTAGCCTTGGTGGTGGCTCACGAATTGGCTCACCAATGGTTCGGAAACCTCGTGACCATGAAATGGTGGGATGACCTCTGGTTGAATGAAAGCTTTGCCAATATGATGGAATATGTCAGCTTGGATGCCATTGAACCAAGCTGGAATATCTTTGAAGACTTCCAAACAACTGGAGTGCCTGCTGCCTTGAAACGCGATGCTACAGATGGCGTTCAATCCGTCCATGTGGAAGTCAAACACCCTGATGAGATCAACACCCTCTTTGACCCAGCAATCGTTTACGCCAAGGGTAGCCGTCTCATGCACATGCTTCGCCGCTGGTTAGGCGATGACGCCTTCCGTAAAGGGTTGAAGATCTACTTTGAAAAACACCAATACAGCAATACTATCGGTCGTGACCTTTGGGATGCTCTTGGGCAAGCTTCAGGTCGTGATGTCGCAGCCTTTATGGATTCTTGGTTGGAGCAACCAGGATACCCTGTTGTTTCAGCTTCTGTGGAAAACGATACCTTGATCATCCGTCAAGAGCAGTTTTTCATCGGAGAAAGAGAAGAAAAAGGACGCAAGTGGGTTGTTCCGTTAAATAGCAACTGGACGGGTATTCCAGATACCTTGGAAACTGAAGTCTTAGAAATTCCAAACTACAGTGCCTTGAAAGCAGCTAACAGCGGAGCTCTTCGCTTCAATACAGAAAATACAGCTCACTATATCAGTGACTACCGTGGGGAATTGTTGGAAGACATCCTTGCTGACCTTGCTAGCTTGGATAGCACTTCGAAACTACAAGTGGTTCAAGAACGCCGTCTCTTAGCGGAAAGTGGTCAAATTTCTTATGCAAGCCTCTTGCCAGTGATTGAACACTTGACAGAAGAAAGTTCCTACTTGGTTGTTTCAGCTGTTTCGAGCGTCTTAGCTGGAATCAGTCTCTTTGTGGATGAAGGAACTGAAACAGAAGCTGCCTTCCATGAGTTGTTGAAACGCTTGAACCGTTACAACTTTGAACGCTTGGGTCTAGAAGCTAAGCCTGGTGAAACAGAAGAAGACGAAAAAGTTCGTCAGCTAATGATTGCTAATATGATCAAGGCCAATGATGAAGCTGCAAAAGCTCAAGCGAGCGCTATCTTTGAAGCGCATGCAGATGATTTGGAAAAACTTCCAGCTGCCATCCGCCTGCAAATCTTGGTCAACCAAATCAAGCACCAGGAAACCAAGGAGCTTAGCCAACAATACCTGGATACTTATGTTAAGACAGTAGATGGGAACTTTAAACGCCAGTTGGCGGCTGCACTTTCTTATACCAAGGATGAGGAAACTTTGGAAGCTCTATTGAAGGAGTGGAAGAACAAGGATGTGGTGAAACCTCAGGACTTGGCTATGAGCTGGTATTACAACTTCTTGCATGATGACTTTACCCAAGGAAGAACTTGGACTTGGGCGCGTGAAAACTGGGATTGGGTCAAGAAAGCCCTCGGTGGTGATATGAGCTTTGATAAGTTTGTCATCTACCCAGCTAACTGTTTCAAGACCCGTGAACGCTTGAATGAATACAAGGCCTTCTTTGAGCCTCAATTGGATGATATGGCTATCAGCCGAAACATCAGCATGGGTATCAAGGAAATTGCAGCGCGTGTGGATTTGATCCAACGGGAAAAAGCAGCAGTAGAAGCCGCTATCCTTGCTACGAAATAAATGAAATAAATTTATAAAAGATGCTACAGAATTCATTCTGTAGCATCTTTTGTTTTTCAATGAATCATTTGTATTGGATATCGAAGGAGAAGGATCATTAGTTTATTGGACTTGGTAAGAGAATCTCCGTTCGATAGTGGCCATTTTCTTTGAATCGCTTGATAGTTCCTTGGTATTCTTGTACTAGAGCATCAACGTTTCGTAAGCCCCAACCATCTCTTTGACGTGTTTTACGAGTCTCTTGTTCTTGTTCATTAAAGGTATTGTTGATCGAAATAAATAGGTTTTGTTGAAAATAACGTATATTCAGAGCCAATGTTCTCTCCGATTTATCAGTTAATCGAAGACAGGCTGAAATACTATTATCTAAACAATTTCCTAAAATAACAGCTAGAACATCGGGCTGAATAGATAGTTCTTGTGGGATAAAGCAGTCAATTTCTAATGCAATTGCATCTTCCACATCGTGCAGTTTTTGATTCAGTAAAAAATTAATTGTTGGATTTTTGGAGTAAAAGGTTTGTTTTCCTGAAATACTATCAGTTAACGAGTGAAGATACTCTCTAGCCTCATCTGGATTTTCTTCTAGAAGTGCTAACAGAGTTAAATGTTTATTTTTTAAGTCATGCCGAAGACTTTGCAATCGTTGGTATTCCTCTTGAGACTGTTGTGTTTCTCTTAATTGGAACTGAAGTTGTTCTTTATCTAATTTATTTTGATAATAAGCGTGCTGTTGTTGAGAAAGATGTAGGGTAAAATAAAGCGAGGAAAACGACAATACAATAAGAGACAAGAGTGAAATGACAGAAAGATAATCTGGTCCAAATACTTGCCCTTGAATAGCTGATACAGTAAAGGCAAAAATAATCGATAAAATCGGCACGATAAATTGATAAAGCCAATTTTTTCTAGATGTTGCCATGCTTAACTTTTGATGTGTTCGAAATAACTGTCGAAGAACAAGTGTTATGATGGTTGAAAAAAGAAAACTGATGACAAGGTAACCACTAATCAGTTCTAAATTTTTCGATACTTTTGACAGTGGAAGAAAAAGTTGGATAGCTTGATTGAGGACAGCTCCTGCTAACAATGTCAGGCTTGTTTGTAAGAATATCCAAAAGGAAGAATCACGAAAGGAGTAGCCAAAATAGAGTCCTACAAGAGAGGATTCTACAATACTAAGGAGGAGATTGCTCACTAAAAAAACGCGACTTTCTAAAAAAACAAACACAAGTGCCACATGAAAAAGAAAGCAACAACAAAGGACTAAAAGTGTCTCTTTTGAATGTTTACTTTTGGATATTGGCCTAAAAAATAAAACACTTGCCAGAAATAAGTCGAACAAGATACTAATGATCCGTAATCCTATTAGCATTAGAAATTCCTTTCACTGAGGTAGTTATAGTATTTTTCTTTAAAAGAAGACTGGAACTTACGACTAATTGGAAGTGAATGCTCCTCGGTACCATTTAGCAAAATAGTCACTGTTTTCGCATCAAAATCTTTGATATATTTGGGATTTACAATATAAGAAGCATGAATTTGAATAAAATAATCAGGTAGTTTATCTAAAATGTCTTGAGTTTTCAGTAAGGACTTATAGGTATCTGTTAGTGTGTAAATAAAAACGGAACGCTTATCTTTCTCAAAATAGGTAATGTCACTTAAAGGAATAGAGTAACTTTGTTTTCCAAATGAGAAGTTAAAGATGGTTTGTCCTAAATCTAAATAACGTAAAACTCTGTCTACTACCTTATTTAGCCTTTGAGGTTCAATTGGTTTTACTAAGTAATCAAAAGTCTGTACTTCAAAAACTTGTTCCATATAATCACGATAGCTAGTCACAAAAATAATGGGGATAAAAGGATTGAACTGCCGAATTTCACGAGCAAGGTCAATTCCAGTAATTTGTGGCATATCAATATCCAAAAAGACACAATGAGTATCCTTTGTTAACTGCTCTAACATCTTTTGAGGATTGGTATATAGTTTTGTTTCTACAGGAACCTTGTCGTAAGAAAGTAAATACTGTTCTAACTGACTAGCATCTCTAGTTGAGTCATCACAAATAACGACGTTTAACATAAGTCCCCCTTATCAAATTGAGTTGGCTAATTATGACACTAAAATGGTAAATCATGACGTAAACCTTGGAAAGTCATATGTTTATTATACAATAATCTTATCAAAAATGAAGGAAGCTGGGAAAATCTTCTCAGTCTTGAGTGATGAGATGAAGACATTTGCGACACTGACTATTAAAGATTTGACAAAATCATTCGATAAGCAACATTTTGCTAATAATCATATTTCCTTAGAAATAGAAAATGCCAAAATTACAGCTTTTTTAGGACACAATGGCGCTGGTAAGTCCACCCTCTTAAATCAAATGATTGGTTTTACCAAACCTGATCAAGGAGACGTTTGCTATGGAGATATTTCTTTTGTTCAAAATCGTAAACGAGCTCGCTCAATGATGAGCTATATGTCTCAACAGTATGCGCCACTTGAGAAATTGACGGTGGAACAAAACATAGAAATGATTGGAAGAATGAGAGGGTTAAACACCTTGGATTTGCAAAAAGAAATGGATCAGCTCTTAACCGAGTTGGAAATTAAGGAGTACCGGGCAAAACAAGGAAAGGACCTTTCAGGTGGTTTAAAGCGTCTGACCTCTTTTGCAATGGCTTTAATCGGATCTCCGACCATTATTCTTCTTGATGAGCCGACGAACGATGTTGATCCAATACGTCGTGAAAAACAATGGCAATTATTACAGAAGCTAGCGCATAAAGGTCATACCATTATTATTGTGACGCATAATCTCTTAGAAGTTGAAAAATATGCTGACAACTATGCCTTATTTAACCATGGGAAGTTAATCAAATCAGGACCAGTTCAGCAAATAACCTATCAAAAACAGTATCAAATATTTTTTGAATTTAGGAATAAAGATAGCTTAGATCTATTTCAAGATTACACCATTATCAACGGTTCGATCTGCCAGATTGAAATAGAAGAGAAGAGGTTAACGAGACTGCTACCAAAAATCACACAGGAATTGGATAGAAAGAATATTTTTAATCTGTCACTTACTCAGAAAAACATATCCATTTCAGATCTTTATAGAGAGGAGTTGACAAACTGATATGACTCAATTTTTTTACTTACTTCGTTGGAACTATCTTCGTCAAAAAGATCTATTTCTACTCTTTACGCTAGCTCAGGTTCTGTTATCTATTTCACTTCTTTTTGGTTATCCACTGGTGATAGGTGAGATTGATACGACAGCTACCTACTATCTCTCTTCTGGTTCAGTTCTGATAGGAATTATTTCTATTGGCTGTACTATCTCATCACCTGTTATAGCAAATGCGAAGTCAGAAGGACATGTAGACTATGTACGAGCCCTTCCAATACCTCGAATTCTGATTTCCTTAGCAGATCTATGGATGTGGATGATTGCTATTTTACCTGGAGTATTCATTTCTGTTATACTGGGCTATTTTCGTTTTTCTGTCCGCTTAAATGTATCTATTCTGGCTGTTTTCATCCTATTTCTTATCTGTCTTACAATGATCAGTCTTGGATTTGCCATTGCGTATACTTTTTCTCCCAATATTGTCACGCTGATGTCTCAGTTGATTCTTATGATTGGTTTTATGTTTTCACCAATCATGTACCCTGCAAGTCGTCTTCCAGATTGGATAAACCATCTCTACCATGTTCTTCCATTTGTCCCTTCTGTTAACCTCCTACGAGCTTGTGTCTATAGTCATGGTCACGTCTCATTTTTTGACTTCACTATTCTGATCATCTGGATTTTGCTAACACAGTTACTGATCTTGAGAGTTCTTTATAAGGAAAAATAAAGGAAGGAGGGTAGATAGAAGGTTCTTCTACGAAACAGTCATTCATTTAAAAGTAGTTCAATTGAAGAGATATTCCTACAACAAAAAGCAACAACTGTGTTCAGATGTTGCTTATTTTAGTATGTTCGTACCCTTTGTATCTTATTTGAAATACCAGTGGTGTTTGAGGCTAGCAAAAATAGCTTTGCTGGTGATCGTGATGATGATCAGTTTGATGAGGTCGGCAAGGATAAAGGGAGCAACGACCAAAGCAAATGCTTTTTGGATATCGGTATGCGTGACCAGCATAAAGCCGATAGCTCCAGCTACAAAGAGAAGAACACTACTGAACAAATTAGCAAGGAAAATGGTCAGCACGCTGGATTTAGCATTTGTAAATAGAGACGTGATCCATGCTCGGAATGGGAAGAAGAGGAGGAAACCAGCAGTAGGGCCAAGGAAATGCGAAGCACCACTAGCACCACCTGCCAATACTGGGAAACCTAAGAAACCAAGAAGTAGGTAGAGGCAGACTGTGACAAAGGCATGACTGGGTTTATAGATGGTCCCGATAATCCCGATCATGAGCGTTTGCAGGGTTAAAGGAATTGGACCAAATGGAAGGGTAAATTGAGATAGGACGGAGATCATAGCTACTCCAATGGAGATGAGCACTAAAGGAAAGATTTTCTTCATAACAGTTAACCTCTATTTTATTTTATGGTAACTATTCTACAATATCGGTTTTATCCTGTCAATAGTCCCAGTCGTTTTAGGTTGTTTTAAGTAAAAATTCAGGCCTGTTTAAGATTTCTAAAGTATAATCACCTTACTTAAAGGATCGAGCTCCCTTTAAAATTTAAAAGACAAGTACTTGTAAAAAAAGATAAAAGGTAAAAAGATGAATCAAAAAGAAACAAAACAAGTAGTCGAAACGCAAGAATCCAAAGAAAAAATGGTCGTCCTAAAACGAAGTCCTAAGTGGTGGATCGGTATGGCAGCAGTTGGTGGATTGTTGGTCGGTGCTGGAAGTGGCTTTGGAGTCGGTGTCATCGCTTCACAATCTTCTAATAACCAACAATTTTCTCAACCGGTTCAAACGGGTCAAAACCAAGGAACCAATCAGCAACAAAATAGTCAAAATGGCCATGCTTCACAAGGAAACCAGCAAAATGGTGGCCTACAGGACGGCGGTCCTCAAGGCGGTGGTCCTCAAGGTGGTGGCCAAGGAAATGGTGGTCCACAAGGCGGTGGTCCTGGTCAGATGCCACAGGAAGGCAATGGTGGCCCTCAAGGAAATGGTCCAGAAAATGGCATGAACCAATTTGGCGGACAACAAGAAGGGCACCAGGATTCCTCTAACAAGTCCAACAAAAAGAAAGCGAAGAATAAAAACAAGACAAGTGACAGTCAAAGTAACAAGGAAAACACGACAAACTCATAAAATAATCTTCCTCAGGCAGACTGAATTTGCTAGTAAAACAAGATTCGAAACTATAGGAAATGAAGTAAAGTCGTGTTATAATGATTAAGAATAGATTAGAAAGACTCACTCAGGAAAGAGAAGAGGAAGCCACGATGATTAAAATTCTATTGGTCGAAGATGACCTTGGTTTATCAAATTCAGTATTTGATTTTTTAGATGATTTTGCGGACGTCATGCAGGTCTTTGACGGAGAAGAAGGTCTTTACGAAGCAGAGAGCGGTATCTATGATTTGATTCTGCTGGACCTCATGCTTCCTGAAAAAGACGGATTCCATGTCTTAAAAGAGTTGCGTGAAAAAGGCGTGACAACCCCTGTTTTGATCATGACAGCTAAAGAAAGTCTGGATGACAAAGGGCACGGCTTTGAGCTAGGGGCAGACGATTACCTCACCAAGCCTTTCTACCTAGAAGAGCTTAAGATGCGGATTCAAGCTCTCTTGAAGCGCTCAGGAAAGGTCAATGAAAACACCCTCAATTATGGCAATTTAAAGGTTAATTTATCCACTAATTCGACTTACGTGGACGATAAGGAAGTAGAACTTCTTGGGAAGGAATTTGATCTTTTGGTCTATTTCCTTCAAAACCAAAATGTCATCCTTCCAAAGACCCAGATCTTCGATCGTCTCTGGGGCTTTGATAGTGACACAACCATCTCAGTGGTTGAAGTCTATGTTTCAAAAATCCGTAAGAAATTAAAAGGAACAGATTTTGTTGAGAGCTTGCAAACATTACGCAGTGTGGGGTATATCTTAAAAGATGCTAACAAGGATTAAGAAAACAGTCGGAGAAGATGACTTTTCTTACTTCATCCGATATTTTGGTCTCTTCACCTTGATATTCTCAGCCATGACCTTAATTATTATTCAGGTCATGCGCTCGAGTCTCTATACAACCGTCGATGAGAACCTCAGGACTCTCAGTCAGGATCCATACTCACTTGTAGCTATTGCTTATCGAGATCAGCGACAATCAACTAATAAAGATGATGATAACGATCATGGGATGATGTTACCTGACCATGACAAATCAGAACCTAAAGGAGATGTCACATCGAATACCACTGTTGTTTTGCTCAATAAAAAATATGAAAACTTGACAACCGGTAATGGGTTTTTAAACTTCAAAACGGTGACGTTTGGTCGAAAGCTCCTCAACAAAGTTTCCCAGCTTCAAATTACAAATAGCTATGGGAAAAAAGAAAGTTATCGGGCCTATATGGCAGAGTTGAGTCTATCTGATGATGAAGATGAAAGTAATATCAAGTATGCGGTCATCATGACCAATATTAGTCAGCTAGAGCAGACCAGTGAGGAACATGAAAGCCAGATCGCTCTTGTCATGATTTGCTTCTGGGGAATCTCCTTGTTTGCGAGTCTCTTCCTTGCCCGTCTTAGCGTTAAGCCGCTGCTTGAGAGTATGCAAAAGCAAAAGTCTTTTGTAGAAAATGCTTCTCATGAGTTGCGGACGCCTCTAGCAGTCTTACAAAATCGCCTCGAAACGCTTTTTAGAAAGCCTGAAGCGACCATTATGGAATCGAGCGAGAGCATTGCATCTAGCTTAGATGAAGTTCGAAATATGAAGCTCTTGACCACCAACCTTCTCAATATCGCCCGAAGAGATGATGGCTTGAAGCCAGAGATGGAAGACATCGAACCAAGCTTTTTCGATCAGACCTTCTCGAATTTTGAGATCATTGCGGAAGAAAATGACAAAATCTTCCGAGGAGACAATCAGGTGGACAAAGTCATTTGTTCTGATAGAACGCTCCTCAAGCAATTGATGACCATTCTCTATGATAATGCCTTGAAATATACCGATGAAGATGGCGAGATCCAGTTTGAAGTTCAATTGAAGGACAAAAATCTACTTTTGAGGGTGCTGGATAATGGTCCAGGGATTCGAGATGAGGATAAGAAACGGATCTTTGATCGTTTTTACCGGGTCGACAAGGCCAGAACCCGTCAAAAAGGTGGATTTGGTTTGGGCTTATCCCTCGCTAAGCAGATCGTAGAAGCCTTTAAAGGGACCATTCAAGTCAAAGATAATAAACCAAAAGGGACCATCTTTGAAGTGAAATTATCCATTAAGACGGAAAGTCGTAAAAAAAATCGTTCATAATCTTTAAAAAATAGAAAAGAGGAAAACCTATGAGTTCAAAGATGTTGCACACTTGCCTTCGTGTGGAAAACTTAGAAAAGTCAATCGCTTTTTACCAAGATGCTTTTGGTTTTGAAGAAAAACGTCGGAAAGATTTCCCAGACTACAAGTTCACGATTGTTTATTTGGCCTTGCCTGGAGATGACTATGAGTTGGAATTGACTTACAATTATGATCATGGTCCATATGTGATCGGAGATGGCTATGCTCACGTCGCCTTGAGTACTCCTGATCTAGAAGGTTTGAATGCGGAACACAAGGCTAAAGGCTATGAAGTGACGGAACCAAAAGGTCTTCCAGGAACGCAACCGAATTATTATTTCGTTGTAGATCCGGATGGGTATAAAGTAGAAGTCATTCGCGAAAAATAAGAGGGACTAAAAACAGGGGCCGCTGTCGGCGACGACAGTCGCCCTCTTTTTTATGAAACCATTTACAAAAAAGGAATGTTTTTTCGAGAGAAATTTGCTATAATAAAGTTATGAGATTCAAACACACGAAAACTATTTTATTAATCATTACAAATCTCCTTTTATTGAGTCTTTTGTATATCGGCTATCAAAAGATTCAAAGGGTTCGTGAACAAAAAGCCTATCAGGATCAGTTTGCCAAGGTCACCCAGCTCGAGAAAAGCTCTGAAAAAGGGAAAGATGTTCAAGTTCAGGAAGGGATTTTAGGAACTTCTTATGTGACGGCTTATTATCCTACTAAAGATGGACAGCCTGTTGAGATTGTGAAAGAGAAGATCCAAGAAGACCTTCAGCGTCTAGGATCCGATGAAAAAACCAAAGAACCAAAGCATTTGACCTTCTACCATAGTGAAGAAGCAGAAGCGCCTTTTGTTGGTTATCACCCTATCCAAATCAAACGGGCTGAATACCAGTACAAAAAAGGGAAATTCATCAAAGATGAGACGGTGAAGTTGCCCCTCTTTTACTTGGATGATGAGAACAATCCTCTGACCCTGAGCCAAGTTTTTGCGGATCCAGATGGAGCCAAGCAGATCTTTTTGGAGGAATTACGGGGAAATCTAGCCTTTCGTCAGTTGGACGAGGAAAGCATTGATCAAATGGTTGCCCACTTCTCAGAGTTGGATTTGAGCCAATGGGAATTCCAATATGAAAAAGGAAATTTCACCATTCCATTTCCAACCAAGGTTAAGGGAGATGATACCTTCACTGTTCCCTTGTCTAAATTCTATGATGTGATTGATACCGATCGCTTGCTTCCTGATGATCTAGCTTCTTACGAATCCTATATAGAAGAACGCCACCGTAAGATGATTGCCCTGACTTTTGATGATGGACCAGATCCAACCACGACTCCTCAGGCGCTTTCTATCTTAAAGAAATACAATGCCAAAGCTACCTTCTTTATGGTCGGAAAAAATGTCAGTGCGAATCCGGATATTGCTAAGCAAGTCCGCAAAGAAGGTCATCAAATCGGGAACCATACCTGGGATCACCCTCAATTGCCAAAATTGAGCTTGGATAATGCTAAAAAAGAGATCTTGGATACCCAAGAAGCTATTCAAAAAGCGACAGGTGTGCAGACTAAGATTACCCGCCCTCCGTATGGAGCCATCAATAACGCCATCCAATACGGTGTCGACCAATCCTTCATTATGTGGGATGTAGATAGCCTAGATTGGAAGACACACAATACGACGGCCATTCTCAATGAAGTGAAAAAAGAAGTCAAACCGGGTTCGATTATCCTCATGCATGATATCCATCAAACCACGATTGACGCTCTACCGACCGTCCTTGACTACCTCAAATCACAAGGCTATACCTTTGTAACGGTGGATGAATTGTTGGATTATCAACTTGAAAGTCATCGCATTTATTACAATGGAAATTAACGTAAAAATCCTCTGCAGTTCATTCACTAGCAGAGGATTTTCTTATTCATTTAAAAAGAGTTCGGAATTTTTTAAAACCAGTTCACGTACAGAAGCGTATTTTTTTAAGGATTTGAGTTCTTCTGGGTGGGTGATAAAGGTGATTACATAGCCCTCACGCCCCATTCGTCCTGTTCGACCGGCACGGTGGGTATAGGTCTCCACATCACGAGGAATATCGTAGTTAATCACACACTCAAGATGTTCAATATCGATTCCACGAGCGACTAAATCGGTGGCCAGCAAGAGGGTCAGCTGATGGTCTTTGAAGCGTTCCAGAATGACCTTGCGGTATTTGACATTGACATCGCTTGCGAGCGATACGGCCTCAACACCACGGTATTGTAGTTTTTCTTCAGCACTACCCAGATCAGACAGGCTATTGAAAAAAGCCAGACCACGAAAATCTTCGACGTAGGCGAGTTTGCGGAGCAATTCGACCTTGTCCCGCTTATCCACTTGCATATAAAAATGTTGGATATTGTCCAAAGAAAGTCCATCAACCGTAACACGAAGAGTATTTTCCTCTAGCTGGTCTGGATCGACCTTGGCTGTGGCGCTCATGTAGATATATTGGTGGTCACGGGGAGCATAGTGGCTGATCTTGTCGACGAAGTGGTACTGAGAATCGCTCAGTAATTGGTCGAATTCATCTAAAATGATAGTTTCCACATTCATCATTTTGATCTTTTTCAGCTTGATCAGTTCAAAGATCCGACCAGGCGTCCCAACCAGGATTTCGGGTCCTTTTTTGAGGCGTTCGATTTGCCGTTTTTGACTAGATCCTGAAAGGAAGAGTTGTGTCTGGAGACCGAGAGGCTCTGCCCATTGTTTGGTGACATCAAAAATTTGTCCTGCTAACTCTGTATTAGGAGCCAAAATCAAGAGTTGTTGGGCCTTCTTCGGTTTGAGTTTGAGCAAGCTCGGAAAGAGATAGGCGAGTGTCTTACCTGTACCGGTAGGACTGATCCCGAGGACATTTTCTCCTTCATAGATAGGGGAGAAGATCTGTTCCTGAATTTCAGTGAATGTATCAAATCCGAGTGTTTCTAACTGGTCTTTCCAGCTTTGTGGAAATTGTTCTTTCATTCTTTTTCATCCTTAAATTGTATTCCAGCGCTTTGACGCATCTGGTAGAGGGTTTCATGGACCTGCTCAGCTGTTTGTAACCATTCAAGATAAGCAGCTGGCTTTTGATGAGCGATGGCAAGGGCAAAGGCTTCCGCCTCTTCTTGCATTTGGTGTGAGCAGGCCTGGACCGGAAGATCGATGATCTCTCCGGAATAGCTGACGAAGCGGGCTTGGTTAATGGCTGCCACAGCATTGAGAGTTAGTGTTCCAGTCTTGGTGTAGATTTCAGCAGGTAGATGGCTGGTGATATTTTTCCCTGCCTGAATGGCAACCTGAAACTCTGGATAAATCAAGACACCTTGACCATAGAGATCAACCGAATTGGGTAATTGCTGAGCGGTGTAGTGACTGGAGATCGGTTCTCTAAAGAAGCCAATCGCCAAGTAGAGGCAGTAGACACCCAGATCCATCAAAGCTCCACCTGCATAGATATCTGAGAAAATATTGGGCATCTCACCTGCAAGAAGGGCCGGCAATTTGGAAGAATATTTGGCAAAGGTGAAGTTAGCGCCTAGTATTTCCTGGTTAGAGAGGAAGTCTTTAACTACTTGAAAGGCTGCTTCTTGGTAATTTCTGGCAGCTTCAAAGAGATAGACCTGGTGCTCCTTAGCGAGCTTGACCAGTTCCTTCCATTCAGAAGGCTTCGTCACAGCCGGTTTTTCAATGATGACATGCTTCTTTGCTAAAATAGCAAGCTTGGCCTGAGCGAAATGAAGAGAATTGGGGCTGGCAATGTAGACCACATCCAGCTCACTGTCTAAGAAGTCGATGAAATCCGTGTAGCAAGAGATCGCCCCATAAGGCTCACAAAACTCTTGAGCCGTCTTCATTTTTCTCGAATACACAGCCTGCAAGTGATAGTGGCCCGTCTGATGAGCAGCTGTAATAAATTCATGTGAAATCCAACTCGTACCAATAATTCCCAGCTTTAACATAAGGTGTCCTTCCGTCATCGATTCACTCTATTATACCATGAAAAGGGGGAGGGGACAGTATAAAGTAGAAAATATGCACTGATTATTGTATAATGAAGTGATATGCTTAGAAGGGAAAACATAGGATTGAGAAATTCAGAATTACTGATCATTATTCCTGCTTATAATGAGAGTGGAAATATTGAAAAAACAATCAAGATGATTGAAGAACATACACCTGAATTTGATTATGTCATTATCAATGATTGTTCTACAGATCATACACTTGAAATTTGTCGCAATAACAACTTTAACGTTATCGATTTACCGATTAATTTAGGAATTGGTGGTGCTGTACAGACAGGATATCAATATGCAGTTAGACACGGCTACCAATACGCTGTCCAAGTCGACGGAGACGGCCAACACAATCCTGAATTTATTAAAAAAATGTTAGAAGTTCTTCAAGAAAAAGAAGTCAACATGGTGATTGGTTCACGTTTCATTGAAAATCAAGGTTTCCAATCCTCATTTGCGCGGCGAATTGGGATTTCATTTTTTGAAAAATTAATCAAGGTTTTGACTTGTCAAAAGGTAACTGATCCAACTTCCGGTTTACGAGTAGCTGACAGAAAAGTGATTGAGGAATTCGCAAAGCAATATCCAAGTGATTATCCAGAACCAGAGACGATTGTGTCCCTGTTAACCTCAGGCTATTCAGTTGCAGAAGTGCCTGTATTAATGAACGAACGAGAGCACGGGGAATCATCTATCACATTAAGCAAATCTGTTTACTATATGATTAAAGTGACTATGGCAATGTTATTGGCTAGAATTGGTGGAGGATATAAGAAATAAAATGCTAAATATTTGGTTGACCATTATTGTAATTGTTTTTATGCTTTATATTCTACGCCTAGTTGCAAAGAAGCTTGTTGAAATGAGAAATGTCATCTCTTGGCTTATTCTTTGTATCGTCTCGTTGCCAGTCATTTGGTTTCCTAATTTGATTGGACAGGTATCAAAAATGTTAGGAATTCAAGTTCCAAGCAATCTAATCTTTTTCTTAGGATTCTGTTTACTTGTCTATTTAAACTTCTCTTTAACTCGGATTACCTCAAAACAATCCGTTCAAATTCGACAATTGTCTCAGAAGATTGCATTACAGGTAAAAGAGCATGAAGAATAATCAACCTGTTTCAACGGAGAAGGTGTATTTTTGGAATCTGTTAGGGAATTTGGCATTTGCTGGATCATCTGTACTATTTACATTGATCGTTACACGCATGACCTCGCCAATGGAAGCAGATTCTTTTAGTCTTGCCTATGGGATTGCTGCGATTCTAGTAGTAGTAGGCATGTTTCAAGTTCGAAGCTACCAAGGGACAGATGTTCTCTTTAGACACTCCTTTACCAGTTACAGTATTGCCAGATGTCTCTCTCTCCTACTCATGATGGCGATCTTTTTTCCTTACCTTTTTGTTTCAGGAATTGATCTACATGAGAGTTCAAAAATTGCGATTATTGGCTTGTACGTTCTATTTCGTATGTGTGAGGCAATTTCAGATCTTTTCCAAGGATTGTTTCAACGTCACGAACGATTAGATATCGCTGGCAAATCAATGACCATTCGGTATTCTTTCAGCACGATTCTTTTGTTGGCATTTTTGCTTATTACAAAGTCATTAACACAATCATTGCTTTACTTAGTTGTTTTAAACTTTATCTTTGTATTTTGTTATGATTATGTAAAATCAAAAGAATTTGAAACAATTGATTTCTCAGTAAAAAATCTCAAAAGAGACCTATTTGATGCGATCACTATTTTAAAGAATTGTATTCCTCTCTTCATTAGTGGATTTTTACTAGCTTATATTTTCAATGAGCCTAGAATCGCGATTGACTCTGAAATTAGACTGGGACACTTTATTGCAGGGACACAACGGGACTTTAATATTTTGTTTATGCCTGTGTTTTTTATGAGTCTCTTTATTTTAATTCTTAGACCCTTAACAACGCAATTAGCGATCTTATGGAAGAATAAAGAATTGAAAAAATTTGATGCCATCATTGCGAAGATGTTTGTCATTGTTTTGGGTGTCGGCTTGGTATTAACTGTGCTAGCTTATTTGATCGGGACGCCGATATTAAGTCTTGTTTTTGGTTTACCTTTAAACCAGCATAGTACTACCCTAGCCATCCTTGTTTTTTCTGGAATTCTGTATTCTATTGGGATTGTTTTTGGGGATATCATGACGGTTATTCGAAAACAAACGTATCTATTGCCTGTGTATTTATTCATGTTTATAGCTTCCAAATTGACAAATAATGATTTGGTACAAAAAATGGGACTTCTAGGTGCGTCTTTAAGCTTTTTCATCGTGATGTCTGTTTATTTTAGTGGAAGTTTACTTGCTTATTTTATTGCAAGAAAAATAGAAAGGAAGGACTATGCTCATTAATCAACAACATACGTGGGTGATTTGTGCTTATGGTGAGAGCGAATACTTGGAAGCTTGTATTCAATCCTTGAAGAATCAAACTCTCCAATCACAGATTATCTGTTATAGTTCAACACCACTGAACTCGATCAAAGAACTTTGTCAGCGTTTTGCTATTCCATTTTACACCAAGCAAGGTGGTGGGATTGGTAAGGATTGGAACAATGCCATGTCTTTTGTAGAGACGAAGTATGCTACCATTGCCCATCAGGATGATTATTATGAGCCAGACTATGCTGAGAAAGTTTTGGATAAGATGGAGAAACATCCAGATGTGTTGATTGGGTATTCTGATTATTTTGAAGAAAAAGATGGCCATAAAATTCCTGCGAATACAAATCTGAAGATCAAAACCTTGATGTTAAAAACCATGAATCTTTTTCCTGCTAGTCACTTTTGGCGAAACCGTGTGATGGCTTTTGGGAATCCGATTTGTTGTCCAGCTGTCACCTATAATCGTAAAAATTTGAAGAATTTCTATTTTGATGAAGGAATGAGAGTGAGTTTGGATTGGTACGCATGGTATAAGATCAGCGAGTATAAAGGTCGTTTTGCTTATGTATCTGACAAGCTCATGTGCCACCGTATTCATGGAGAGTCTGAAACATCAAAAACGATTGCAGACAACACTCGAAGTAAAGAAGATCTATACATGTACCAACTCTTCTGGCCCAAATGGATGGCCAAGTTGTTGATGAGACAATATGTGAAGAGTCAAAATTCGAATAAGTAGGAGAAACTGATGGGATATTTTGTTGATAGT
>ERZ827363.1895-NODE-1895-length-19242-cov-4.585709_pt1 | contig 19242 bp, 12 predicted proteins | sample MGYA00519776_ERZ827363 | MGnify/ENA primary metagenome ERZ827363 (study PRJEB31778, sample SAMEA3449288) | human gut metagenome | biome: human gut; feature: human-associated habitat; material: faeces | place: United Kingdom | collected 2010/2012 ...
TTCCTCTTCATCACTGTAATCATGCACATGCTTACGCATATCATTGAACATTTTTACAACTTTGATGTTGGCGCCACCGTGTTTCGGGCCTTTCAGAGAACCCAGGGCTGCCGCAATTGCGGAATACGTATCGGTTCCGGAAGAAGAAACCACATGTGTAGTAAAGGTAGAGTTGTTACCGCCGCCATGCTCCATATGAAGGATCAGAGCAATATCCAGAATCTCCGCCTCCAGTGCCGTATATTTCTTATCCGGTCTTAAAAGGCGCAGGATATTTTCTGCTGTGGAAAGTTCCTTCTTCGGCTGATGGATATAAAGGCTCTTACCTTTCTCATAATGATTATAGGCCTGATATGCATAAACAGATAACAACGGGAAAACACTGATCAGATTGATACACTGACGGAGCACATTCTCCAGTTCAATATTATCCGGATCTTTGTCGTAGGAATAAAGTGTCAGCACACTTCTTGACAGAGCATTCATAATATCTCTGGATGGCGCCTTCATAATGATATCCCTTACAAAATTCCGCGGCAGCTGGCGCTGATTCGCAAGAATCCCGGAAAATTCATTCAGTTCTTCCTGATTCGGAAGTTTTCCGAAAAGAAGCAGATAGGTTACTTCCTCAAAACCAAAACGCCGGTCATTGATGAAGCCTTTTGTCAGATCCTTGATATCATATCCCCGGTAAGAAAGCTTACCTGCACAGGGAACCTCTTTCCCATCCACGATCTTGGTTGCCTGGACATTGGAAATCTGGGTAAGTCCCGCAAGGACACCCTTTCCATTCAGGTCACGCAAGCCTCGCTTGACATCGTATTTGCCATATAAAGACAGATCCAGTTTGTCATTCTCACGACAGATCTGGGTAAGTTTCTCAATCTCAGGTGTCACTTTCATGTTGAATTTGCTCATCAGTTATTTCCCCTTTCGATTTCTGTTTTATTGCTGTTCGATAACGGTCCCTCCTCATTCCCCTCTCAAGCAATTCTGGTCTTATTTCATATATCCCGGCCCTGATGACCGGGATATTTCAGATATGATTATAGCATTTTTTTCCGTTTTGGTCTATGCCGAAAATATTTGTATTGGTGATCAGACCTGCTTATATGTAGCAAAGAACTCTTTCATCTTCTTCATTGCCCTATCCAGCTGACGGATATCCGGCAGATAAACAATACGGAAATGATCCGGCTGGTTCCAGTTAAAGCCTTTACCCGGAACGATGAGAACCTGCTTGTCATGAAGGAAATCCAGGGCAAACTGCTCATCATTATAGATATTGAATTTCTCGGTATCGATCTTCGGGAATATGTAAAATGCCGCACGCGGCTTTACAGCGGAAATTCCCGGAATATCATTCAGTGCCTTGTAAACAAAGTCTCTCTGCTCATAAACACGTCCGCCCGGCTGCGTATATTCATTGACACTCTGATATCCGCCCAGTGCAGTCTGTACAATCGACTGTGCCGGAACATTGGAGCAAAGGCGCATGGAAGAAAGCATATTGATTCCCTCTATATAACCTTTAGCCTTGTTCTTGGCTCCGCTTAAGATCATCCATCCGATACGGAAACCTGCGATCATATGAGACTTTGACAGTCCTGAAAATGTCACGCAAAATACATCCGGCGCAAGAGAAGCGATGGAAGTATGTTTGTATCCATCCATAACAAGGCGGTCATAGATCTCATCGGAAAAGATGATCAGCTCATGCTCTCTTGCAATGTCCGCGATCTGCTCCAGGATCTCCTTCGGATATACGGCACCTGTCGGGTTATTTGGATTGATGATAACGATCGCTTTGGTCCTTGGTGTGATCTTACTCTTGATATCCTCGATATCCGGATACCAGTCAGACTGCTCATCACAGATATAGTGCACAGGCTTTCCACCGGCAAGTGTAGCACAAGCTGTCCAGAGCGGATAATCCGGAGACGGGATCAGAATCTCATCCCCTGTATCCAAAAGAGCAGACATGGTAAGATTGATCAGTTCACTGACACCATTTCCTGTGTAAATATCGCTCATCGTTACATTCGGCAAGTGCTTTAACTGGGCATACTGCATGATCGCTTTTCGCGCAGAGAACAGACCGGCAGAAGCAGAGTAGCCTTCGCAGTCAGAAAGCTGACGGCTCATATCATAGATCACCTCATCCGGTGTACGGAAGCCAAACGGAGCCGGATTTCCGATATTAAGCTTCAGTACATGAGTTCCCATCTCTTCCATTTTGGCAGCCTCATCAACAACCGGACCTCTCACATCATATAATACATTATTTAACTTGGATGATTTCTTGAATTCTCTCACTTTCATACCTCCTGAATTATCTGCGGATGTCTGTATCTTATCAACATCTGACAGTGTGGAATCATTATCATTATTATTGTTTAACCAGTCAGGATCAACCTGCAGGGCATCTGCCAGAAAATGTAAGATGTCGGTACGCGGGATTGTCTTCCCACTGACATACTGGCTGACATGACTTTTCCCAAGCTTGATCCCTTTCTGCTGGGCAAGACGAACAAGATCAACCTGCTTCAGGCCTTGCTCGTTCATAGCGGCTTTTAATCTGTCTGCAAAGGTTTCCATAAAGCTCCTTTCTGGGGGCATCCTTCCGGTGGGTCAGACCCCATTAATAAAGTATTAACAAAATATAAAGTTCAATTTAAAATCTGCTTCAATACGAAAATCTCTAAAAAGTTCAATTTAAAAGTTCAAAACTTTAGTCAGAGTATACCACGATAAATGAAAAAGTTCAATAAAAAAATTACTGTTATAGAAAATCCGCAAAATCACGGTATCATTAAGAAAATATGATATACTAAAAGTGTTTATTACAGCAAAATACAAAGTACACAGAACGAAGGGAAACAGGGAAATGATTCTTGAAAATGAAAAAATAAAACAGGCATTGGAATATATAAAGGAAGAAGATCCGGCGACGACTCAGGATACGCTCAATATGTGTCAGATTCCGGCACCTTCTTATAAGGAAGAGAAAAAAGCGGAGTATATCCGGGAGCGGTTCCGGGAGATCGGGCTTAGGGATGTCAGGATTGACGCTGTTGGAAATGTGCTTGGGATCTGGCCGGGAACCGGTGAAGGACCAAGTGTAATGCTTGCAGCACACACAGACACAGTATTTCCGGAAGGGACAGATCTGTCGATAAGGAAAGAAGGGAATCGTTATTATTGCCCCGGCATTAACGATGACACACATGCAGTGGCGGAGATGATCGCAGTGGCGAAATCAATGATCCATGCAGATCTTCACACAAAAGGGGACTTGATCTTCTGTGCAAATGTGTGTGAAGAAGGACTTGGAGATCTAAGGGGCGTGAAGTATCTGTTCGGATACGACAACAAAGCTTCAGAAGAATGTCCAGAGGTAGATGCATTTGTCTCGATTGATAACCAGTATACGGGCGGGGTGATCTATACGGCAACAGGAAGTCACCGTTATGAGGTGACATTTACCGGAAGAGGTGGTCACAGTTTCCAGAACTTTGGCATTCCTAATCCAATCCATGCAATGGGACGAGCCATCGCACAGATCGCAGAATTCCAGGTCCCGAATGAGCCGAAGACAACATTTAACGTAGGCGTGATCCAGGGAGGAACTTCTGTAAACACAATTTCAGGTTCTGCATCCATGCTGGTAGACCTCCGTTCGGACAGCGAAGAAGAGCTGAACCGACTGGATGAAGAACTTCATAAAGTGATCAAACAGGCAGTGGAAGAAGAAAATGCAAGATGGGATGCTTCAAAGCCGCAGATCAAAGTGCAGATCGAAGGACGCGGTGTGAGACCGGCGGGGGCACAGCCAAAGGACTGTGCAATCGTGAAAGCAGCATTCCGGGCGGCAGAACTGCTGGGGATTGAACCGGAGTATCGGTATGAGAGCAGTACAGATGCGAATATCCCGATCAGTATGGGAATCCCGGCAATCACTGTTGGAAGAGGTGGAGAAGAAGACGGAATCCATACCCTTCAGGAATGGTATGAGCCAAAAGAAGCATGGCTTGGACCACAGAGAGATTTGCTTCTGATGATTCTGCTTGCCGGGGCAGAAGGAGTCTGTGAGCCGGCTATAGAAAAAAGATAAAAAATCTTAAGAAAATATCAATGTCTTTTTAGGCACATTTCCTGTATACTGATGGTATGAGAGAATATTTTGTGCAGATTGTACCGGGTGTTTCGGAGATTTTTATCTTTTGCACAAAAAGAAGAAAAATAAAACAAAGCAGGAGGGCAAACGATGCGGGGAATCAGAAAGCAGTCATCCGACACACAGAGTTCCAGTCAGCCGAAAGAAAAAAGAAGATTGGATACAAAACAGAAAAAAGGAATGTTGATTGGTGGAGGAATCTTCCTTGTGGCAGTAATCGCCCTGATCCTTGTGAAGAATCTGACAGGTGGAAGCGGAGCAGATGGAGAGAATGTTCTTTATGCGGATTCCGTTGGAATGATCACAGGGACAGGACTTGGGACACAGAACCGTTTTACAGGAGTGGTTGAAGCACAGGATACGTTGAAACTGACACTGGCAGACAACCAGAAGGTAAAACAGATCTTTGTTGAAAAAGGGCAGGAAGTAGAGCCTGGAACAAAGTTGTTTGAATACGATACAGAAGAGCTTGCCATGACATTAGATCAGGGAAAACTGGAGCTTGAGAAGATCACGAACAACATCAGCAGCCTGAATTCACAGATCGCGACACTTACAACGGAGAAGAAGAGTGCGCCGGCCAGCGAACAGCTTTCCTATACGACACAGATCCAGGAACTTCAGATGGAGATCAAGCAGGAAGAGTACAATTATAAAGTAAAAGAGCTGGAAGTAAACCGTACACAGAAGAGCCTGGAACAGTCTACAGTAACTTCTACAGTTGCCGGAATTGTACAGGAGATCAACGAACAGCAGGGAACAGACCCTTCTACAGGAGAGTCCAAACCGTTTATGAGTATCCTTTCTACAGGAAAATACAGAATCAAAGGAAAGATCAGCGAGCAGAACATCGGAGATCTGACACCGGGCACACAGGTGACGATCCGCTCCAGAGTGAATGAAGATGAGATCTGGACAGGTACAGTAGATAACGTAGACACAGAGAAGCCGGAGAACAGTTCCCAGGATTCTATGAGTTATGGTTCTGAGAACAGCGATAATCAGGCAACAAAGTATCCATTCTATGTCACATTGGATACAGTGGATGGATTGATGCTCGGACAGCATGTCTATATCGAGACAAGTACTTCACTGGAAGCAGACAAGATGTGGCTGATGCGTGACTACATTGTAGACGCAGATTCAGATCATCCATATGTATGGGTAGCAGGAGATAATGACAAGCTGGAGAAGCGTTCTGTTACACTCGGAGAGACGAACGAAGATATGGGAACCTGTGAGATCGTAGACGGACTGAAAGCTTCTGATTACATTGTATGGCCAAGCGAGGAGTGCAAAAAAGGTGCAGCTGTTGTGAAGAACGATTCAGGTACATCAGGCAGTACTTCAGATATGTCAGGAGCCGAGGGCGGTTACGAAGAACCTGTAGAAGAGAATGCAATGCAGGAAGGAGTTCCGGGAACGGAGGAGAGTGTGGATGAATAAAAAGAAAATAATAAAGATCGGCATTCCTGTGGCAGCAGGCTGTATCGTTCTTGCACTTGGAATCGGTTTCGCAGTGAAGAACAGCGGAAAGGCTGTTAAAGTAGCTCCTGTCAGCAGTTTGAATTCCGGCGGCTGGTACGATGATAGTGGGATTGCAAGTTACGGAACCGTCACAACGAACCAGAAGCAGGACATTTACGTGGATGATACTATGCCGATCACACAGGTTTACGTGAAAGCCGGGGATATGGTGAAAGTCGGAGACCGTCTTGTGGCATATGACACGACACTTTCTTCCCTGGAACTTGAGATGAAAGAAATGCAGATTCAGGGGATTGACCTGAACATTCAGAACCTGCAGAAAGAGATCACCCAGCTCAAGGGGACGAAGACCGCGAAGGCAGATACAGGGGCATCCGTCGTGCAGACAAGTGCAGATGGAGAACAGCAGCCAACTGTACAGAAGATGAGTGCTGTAAAGACAACCATTCTTAATACATCAAAAGAGGATGAGAATAAAAAACCGGATGGTGATACCTCGAAGGATGATACGACAAAAGATGATACGACAAAAGATGACAACACAAAAGACGATGCTTCGAAAGATAATAATGCGAAGGATGACACATCCAAAGATGATAATAAAAAAGACGATGTACCGTCTTCCGCAATTGAGCGTCCATTCCCTGAAGCATTAAAGGGAAAAGAGGTTTACAGTGAGATTACATTAGATTCTGTTCCTTATAATAAAGAAGACGCAGACGGAACAATGGAAAAACCGTATCGTTATCTTTGCGCACCGGGGGCAGCCGTAAATGCACCGTTTATGCTTAAAGTATTAAAAGAGGGTCAAGTGTGTGCCTTTGATGTAGTAGATAACGCAGAAGCGCCGACAAAATTCTTATCCTGTTGGATCCTCGATGGAAAAACAGGACAGGTAGTCATACCGGATTCACAACCAACTCCAGACCCGGAGCCAACTCCGGAACCAGAGCCAACTCCAGAACCAGAGCCAACTCCAGAACCAGAGCCAATTCCGGAACCAGAGCCAACTCCGGAACCGGATATTTCAGAAGATCCGGTTATCCCAGACACCCCGGACCTCCCGTCAAAGGAAGAAGTGACGAAGCAAATCAAGGAGAAAGAGCAGAAGATCAAAGATCTGGATCTTTCTAAGAGATCCGCTGAACTGGAACTGAAAAAGCTGAAGAAAAAGGTCGGGGACGGCGTGATTAAAAGTACGGTAGAAGGTGTAGTCAAAGAAGCGACTGACGAAGCATCTGCAAAGAATGAGAACAAACCGGTTGTCAGCGTTGTCGGAGAAGAAGGTTTCTATGTGACCGGAAGAGTCGGAGAGACAATGCTTGATCAGATCAAAGAAGGAATGACTGCGACTGTAATGTCCTGGCAGTCGGGAGAATCCTACGAAGCGACAGTTACAGGTGTTGGCAACTCACCGGTAAGCGATTATTCCACAGGAGAGAACCAGAATCAGTCCTTCTATCCGTTCACGCTCGTGATCCACGGAGACGCAAATCTCTCGAATGGTGAGTCTGTGAATCTGTCGATGGATGGAATTGCAGCAGGTAGTGATGGATCGATCTATCTTGAAAAAATGTTTGTCCGCGAGGAAGGAAACCGCTATTATGTCTACAAGCGGGGCGATAACGGCAGATTAACAAAACAGTATGTAGAGGTTGGCAAAAATATGTACAATTCACTGGAGATCACCTCCGGCCTCACAATGGACGACATGATCGCGTTCCCTTACGGCAGAGATGTCAAAGAAGGCGCAAAGACACAGGAAGCAGATACCCTGTACGACTATTATTAAGAAGACTGAACAGTATCAAAATGAAAGAGAGTGAGGTGCCATTATGTTAGAAGACATCAGACTGGCGTTTCAGGGAATCTGGAATCATAAATTAAGATCTGCGCTCACAATGCTCGGAATCATCATAGGAATCGGTTCCATTATAGCAATTGTGTCCACGATCAAAGGAACGAATGAACAGATTAAGAAGAATCTGGTCGGTGCAGGAAATGACGCGGTAAATGTACAGCTCTATCAGGGTGACTGGCCGATCGATCTGCAGTATCAGTCACTCCCGGACGGAGTGCCGGAGATCTCAGACGAGACATTGCAGGAAGTCGTTGAACTCCCGGAAGTGGAGACAGCGTCTTTATATCATACAAGAAATGAATACGACGCAGTTTACCGCGGCGCAAAGTCATTAAGTAACAGCGTGATTCTTGGAATTGACAGAAATTACCTGGATGTTTACGGATATCAGATAACCAAAGGAAGAGGATTAACAGACAAAGATTATTCCGAAGGACGAAAAGTAGCCTTGATAGACAAGACAACAGCGGCAAGTTTATTCGACAATGCAGATGTGATCGGAAGAACGATCGAGATCAAGGGAGAGCCTTTTGTTGTCGTTGGAATGGTTGCAAAGAAAGCAGAGTCCCAGCCGGTAATCAACTCAATGGAAGATTACTACCGCTACATGTCAGATGACCAGAGTGGAAAGATCATTATTCCGGATAATGTATGGCCGGTCATCTACCAGTATGACGAACCACAGAACCTTGTCGTGCGTGCAAAAAGTACAGATGATATGACAACGGCAGGAGAGAAAGCCGCAGATATTTTAAATGCTATGCTGACAGTTTCAGATGATACCGTGAAATACAAAGGAGAAGATCTGTTAGAACAGGCAACACAGATCCAGGAGATCAGTAACTCGACAAATCAGCAGCTGATCTGGATCGCCAGCATTTCCCTGTTAGTTGGTGGAATCGGAGTTATGAATATCATGCTCGTGTCAGTTACAGAACGTACCGGCGAGATTGGATTAAAGAAAGCACTCGGAGCGAGAAAACGCAGAATTCTGACACAGTTCCTGACAGAGGCGGCGGTGCTGACACTGCTTGGAGGAATTATAGGTGTTCTTGGAGGAATCGCACTTGCGTACATTATATCCAAAGTCTCAGCGGTTCCGGTAGCAATCAGCGGAGTTTCGATTGTAATCGCAGTGCTGTTCTCCACACTGATTGGTATTATCTTCGGACTGATCCCGTCCGTGAAAGCGGCGAACATGAATCCAATCGAGGCACTTAGACATGAATAAAAAAACAGTGGAAAAAGAAAATACTTGTTTCAATTTCCTTCCATATCTGTTATAGTATGTGTTAATTAAAAGAGTCAGGAGAATCTGAGTGATCGGATTCTCCGTCTTTCTATGCAAAGAGAAAATAGCAATTATTAAAAGGAAAAGAGAAAAGGGGCATGTAGATTTGAGCAGCAGTACATTCGAAGGAAAGAAAAAGACAGAGAACGGAACAAAGAGGCTGATCTTCACAGCAGTATCTATCTTGCTGGAGATCGTCTTCCTTCTCTTTCTGTTCACAAAGGTAAGTGAATACGCAACCATTATTGACTGGGCAACAAGAATCGTGGCAATCTTTCTTGTGCTTGGACTTTACAGCATGGATAAGACTTCATCAATGAAAATGCCATGGATCATACTGATGCTTGCATTCCCGATTCTAGGTGTGAGTCTGTATCTTCTCGTAGGTCTGAACGGAAGCACGAAGAAGATGCGGGTGAGATATGAAGAGATTGATAAAAAACTGCTCCCATATCTTCCGGATAACAGACAGATTCTCGAATGGATGAAAAAAGAGAGTCCGCAGGCGGGGGCAATCGCTTCTTATCTGACGAATTACTCTTGTTACCCGGTTTATCAGAACACAGATGTTACATATTATGATGAGGCGATCAAAGGGCTGGATGCACAGCTGGAGGATCTTTCAAAGGCAGAAAAGTTCATCTTTATGGAGTATCATGCCATCGAAGACGAAGAGGCATGGCAGAGGATTCAGACGGTACTTGAAGACCGTGTGAAAGCAGGCGTAGAAGTTCGTATCTTCTATGATGATATGGGATCAATCTGGTTTGTGAACATGGATTTTGCAACAAAACTGAAGTCTTTAGGAATCAAATGTCGTGTATTTAACCCGATTCTGCCGGGACTGAATATGTTCCTGAACAACCGCGATCACCGGAAGATTACTGTAATTGACGGAAAGGTTGCTTACACAGGTGGATACAATATGGCGAATGAGTATTTCAACATCACACATCCGTATGGAATCTGGAAAGATACCGGGATCCGTATGGAAGGAGATGCGGTCAAGTCTATGACAGTAGCATTTCTGGAAATGTGGAATGCAGCCGGAAATGTAAAGTCAAAAGAACTTGTACCAGAGAAATATGTGATCCACTATGCATACCAGGCACAACAGCGTGGTTATGTCCAGCCATATGCAGACAGTCCGCTCGATGGTGAGCAGGTAGGCGAGGAAGTATATATCAGTATGGCGAATAAAGCAGAGAAATACTGCTGGTTTATCACTCCGTATCTGATCATTACAGACGAGATGACGCATGCACTCACACTGGCAGCAAAGCGTGGTGTTGATGTACGTATCATAACACCGGGTATCCCAGACAAGAAGATGGTCTACAGTGTGACCCGTTCCTTCTATCATAATCTGGTTAAGCATGGAGTCCGTATCTATGAGTGGACACCGGGATTCTGTCATGCGAAGATGAGTGTGGCAGATGATAAAATGGCGACCTGTGGAACGATCAATCTCGATTACCGCAGCCTGTACCATCACTTTGAGAATGGATGCTTCCTGGCAGATTGCGACGCAGTGCTGGAGATTCGGGATGATCTGATCCGCACGATGGGAGAAAGCAGAGAAGTGACAGAGCAGTATAAAGAAGGAAGAAGTGCGGGCTTAAGACTCGGACAGCTGATCTTACGTCTGTTTGCGGAGCTGCTCTGATATTATTACCGGTTATACGATGTGCGGACAGCAATCTGATAATATCGTTTGTGGGTTGAATTTGCATTGGATTGATTGTATAATGAACTTGATTGTTGAGAAATTAACAATAGGTTTTTTATGAAATGGATGGTCTGCCGGTCAGAAGATACTGAACCCGACAGCCGGATATGAACTTTATTTTATGAAGGAGGAATCAACGATGATTACCTGGAACAATTTGGATAAGCTTACTTCTTATCAGGAACTTGAGAAGACAGAAAGTGTAGATCTCGCAGCAGTGATGGCCGGAGAGAACGGAGCAGAGCGTGTGAAGAACTACAGCGTTCCGATGGCAGAAGGATTAGCATACAATTATGCAGCGAAGAAAGTGGATGACACAGTTCTCGCAGCTCTTGAGAAACTGGCAGAAGAAGCACAGCTGACAGAGAAGTTCGAAGCACTTTACAACGGAGAAGTTGTGAACACAGGAGAGAAGCGTCTCGTACTTCACCACATGACACGCGGACAGCTTGGAGATGCTGTTGAGGCTGACGGTGTAGACAAGCGTACTTTCTATGTAGAGCAGCAGAAGAAGATTGCTGAGTTCGCGAACAAAGTACATGCTGGTGAGATCACAAACGGTGCCGGAGAGAAGTTTACAACAGTTGTTCAGATCGGTATCGGCGGAAGTGACCTCGGTCCTCGCGCAATGTACCTTGCACTTGAGAACTGGGCAAAGAAGAATGATACATTCAAGATGGAAGCAAAGTTCATCAGCAACGTTGACCCGGATGATGCGGCAGCAGTTCTGAATTCTGTAGATGTTGCTCACTCTATCTTCGTACTTGTATCCAAGTCAGGAACAACACTTGAGACTCTGACAAATGAGTCCTTTGTAAAGGATGCTCTTAAGAATGCAGGACTTGACGCATCCAAGCATATGATCGCAGTAACAAGTGAGACTTCACCACTTGCAAAGAGTGATGATTACCTTGCAGCCTTCTTCATGGATGACTATATCGGAGGACGTTTCTCATCTACATCAGCAGTTGGCGGAGCAGTACTTTCCCTCGCATTCGGACCGGAAGTATTTGCACAGTTCCTTGAAGGAGCAGCAGCTGAGGATAAACTGTCCCTCAATAAGAATATCAAAGAGAACCCGGAGATGCTCGATGCATTGATCGGTGTATATGAGAGAAATGTACTCGGATACCCAAGCACAGCAGTACTTCCTTACTCTCAGGCACTGAGCCGTTTCCCTGCACATCTGCAGCAGCTGGATATGGAGTCTAACGGAAAATCCGTAAACCGCTTTGGTGAGCCGGTTGATTATGTAACAGGACCGGTTATCTTCGGAGAGCCTGGAACAAACGGACAGCACTCCTTCTATCAGCTCCTTCACCAGGGAACAGATATTGTGCCGCTTCAGTTCGTAGGATTCAAGAACAGCCAGATCGGTACAGATGTTGTGATTCAGGACAGCACAAGCCAGCAGAAACTCTGCGCGAACGTAGCTGCTCAGATCGTAGCATTTGCATGTGGTAAAGAAGATGAGAACCGCAACAAGAACTTCGAAGGAGGACGTCCTTCAAGCATCATTATCGGAGAGCAGTTAACACCGGCATCTCTCGGAGCACTGCTTGCTCACTTTGAGAACAAGATCATGTTCCAGGGATTCCTGTGGAATGTAAACAGCTTCGATCAGGAAGGTGTTCAGCTTGGTAAAGTCCTTGCAAAACGCGTACTTGCACATGAGACAGACGGAGCCCTGAGAGTATTCAGTGATCTTCTGAACATCTAATAGAATCATATAAGTAAAAAGTATAGGAATCGTGCTGTCGGCGGAGAGTTCTGCTGACAGCACGATCTTTTATATATTAGGAAAGTGCTTTCCTAATATATAAAAAACGCTCCGCTTAGGATGCACACTGCGGCGTATAATGTAAGTGTCGCAAGCGACCGCCGCAGGCGCAAGAATGTGCCGAGGCACATTCTTTGTTCAAGCAGGGATTTTGTAAAAGAGAGAGGAAGCAAATGAAAAAGCGAAGGATCAAAGGAATTCAGATGATTCCATATGGACTTCTGGCCGGAGTTATGACAGAAGATTCAATAGAAGAGAGGCAAAGAGAAGTCCGCCTGACAGAGATTTCATCCGAAGGATTCCGTATCCGGCTTTGCAGGAGAGGGAAAGCAGAGGAGAACATTTATCCGAAAGCATTCAAGATCTGCTTCTATCAGATGGATCAGGCAGAGTATCGGGAGATTGAGATTCGTCATTTTCAGATAGAGGCCGGGGAACTGACAGAATTCTATCAAGCCTATGATATTTTCACAGCTCAGGAAGATTATAAAGAAGCCTTTCAGAAGCTCTGTGTCGAATACAGCCGATACATTTCGCTCAAGCTGGAAGAGGATGATGCACATCTGGCGCAAGAAATGACCGGTTATCCCGCGCAGGAAGAAGAGGAACATTTCAAGAATGAAACAGAACAAAATAAAGAGTGGTTTCAGAATGCGGAGATCTTCCGAAATCTGCCGGCAGAATTAGCAGTAGAACTGGATCATCCGAAACTATACGAACAATATCTGACCAGACCGATTGAACGGTTCATGAAAGAATACTGGCAGCAGCACGGAATTAAAGATGCGCGGATCCTGGGAAGACAACCGGACCGGTTGTATATCGGCAACCAATTCTGTCCACATCTATTTCCGAAAGAAGAACAGTTCTTTGCGCTTCTTGAGAAAGCAGATAAAGAACGGATGGAAGTGACCGTTGCCTTTTCCTTTATTCGGGAAGACAGGCTTGCACAGACAGAACAGCTGTTGACACGCCTGGATCAGTGGTGTGAACAACAGGAGACTTTCGAGGCGGAGAAGAAACGACTTGAGATTGTAGTCAATGATTGGGGACTGGCACATCTTGTGAAGCGGACAGAACATCTGATCCCGTGTCTTGGGACGCTCTTAAATAAGCGGAAGAAAGATCCAAGAATGTTCTACAAGATGGGAGATAAGACGCTGTTGGAACAGAATAATCTGAATGCAGGATTTTATCGCACCTATCTGGAAGAAAGCTTTGGAATCAGCTGTTATGAGTGGGAAAGCTGCGGTTATACACAGGAAATACCGCAAAAGATACAGAATCATCTACACGTGCCGTTCTATCAGACAAATACGTCGAGCTATTGTACACTTTGCGCTGTACTGGAACACGGTGAACGTGGAAAACAAAGGGAGAGACAAGAATGTCCGGCACCGTGTCTGGAACATAGCTTCTTCTATCCAAAGCATTTATATATGAAGGGAAAATACAACAGTCTGTTCGCATTGGATAAACATCTGCTGGATGAACCGGAGCAGTTGAAGAGAGAACTCGGAATAAAATGGAACCGCCTTGTGGTCAATCTATTGTGAAATGTGAAAAACAGAAGGATGATGGAAGAATGGAGACACAGAAAAGAAAACAGAATGAAAAAGAAAAAGCAGAGCGAAGGATGAAAATTGTTGCAGGACTTGGCTCTGTGGATGAATATATTCCATATGTCCTGGCAGGAGCAGACGAATTGTTCTGCGGATATGTGCCATATAACTGGACAAAAAAATACGGAACCGTACTTCCACTGAACCGCAGGGAAGTGCTGGCTTATAATGTGCAGCTTGGTTCTTTCAGTGAATTAGAGATCCTCTCAGCAATGATCCGGAAGTACAGAAAGCCGGTACATATCGCGATGAATTCCCTCTATTATATTCCGGAACAATATGAAGAGATTGCAGACATTGTGAAACAGTGTATGAAAATCGGATTCGACAGCTTCATCCTTGCCGATCCGGCATTGATTTTGTACCTGAGACAGAAAGGCATATCCTGTAAGATCCATCTTAGCGGTGAAGCCGGAGAAATGAACCGGGAGGCAATCAAAGTTTTCCGGGAAATGGGAATCGGTCGGATCATCTTCCACAGGAAAAATACAGTTGCATCGATGCGGCAGATGATAGAAGCTGTAAATGCAGAAAAACTGGAATTCGAGGCCTTTGCATTGAACGAATTGTGTCAGTTCACAGGAGCATTCTGCAATTCCCTTCATTGTGACGAGATGGGTTATCTGTGTAGGACGACTTACTGGGGAGATGCTGAGATGGAAGAGCGTATGGAACGAGTGAGAAAAAGAACATTGGAGATAGAAGAGCAACAAGAGCAACAATATCTCTGTGGGAAGAGTGGATGTGCTCTGTGTGCGCTGCCACAGCTGGAGGCGGCAGGGATTACCCATCTGAAACTGGTAGGACGAGGAAATTATGTGGAAGATATGATCCGGGATATTCGGAATCTGAAGGCTGCGTTGGGGGTTCTGGAGGAGAATCAAAGAGAAGAAAAAGAGACAGGGAGATATATCGATCAATTGAATAAGAAAATATTTGATGGTCAGCCGTGTGGAAATAATTGTATTTATAATCCGGGGCAGTTTCTTTGAGGTGTATGGGGAAAAAGAGAAAAGTTTGGAATAGAAAAAGAAAGCGTATTTCGTGGAGTAGATTACTCTACGAAATACGCTTTTTCTTTAAATTGTTTCAAATCTTAGTATAATTATCATATATAGTCTACTCTTTTCAAACATTTCTGTCAATGTGTATACGTTCATTTCATGAATTTATACAATCTCTTAGCAAAAAAAAGTCGAAAAACAGACACTTTCGTCATTTTAATCTCCTTTTTTGAATGGATTTTTATCTATTCGCCGTCAAATTTATGGTCAATTGTCAGTCAATTTCCAAGCTATCAGATCAGAAAATTAAAAATAATTATCTTATTTTAGCTAAGTCACTTCGTATTTTTATAATCACATGTATTTAAAAATTAATTATAATTACAATTTTACAGCATTTATTTACCGTCAATTTTTTGGTCAGACACCTGAAAACCATTGATTTCCAAGGCTTTCCGTAAAAATTCGTAGAGTAATCTACTCTACGAAATTTTTTGCAAAAAGGGTGAAGGCTTATGGGAAGAAGACCAGCAGATCTGTCAGGAAGAAAGTTCGGTATGTTGACAGCCAAGTATGCGACAGAGAAAAGAGATAAACGGGGCTCCGTTTATTGGCATTGTGTCTGTGATTGCGGAAATGAAGTTGACGTGACGGCAGCAGGTCTTGTGCATGGTAATTATCATAGCTGCGGTTGTTTACAAAAGAAGAACCGTCAGGAAATTGCGCAGAGACGACATCTCGTAGACGGAACCTGTGTTGAAGTACTAGAAAAAAGAAAAAGCAGAAAAGATAACATGAGTGGTTTTCGTGGCGTTTTCCAGTTGAAGAATTGTAATCGGTATCGTGTGGATATCGGATTCAAGGGAAAACGCTATTATGTTGGTCTTTTTGATAATTATGACGAAGCGGTGCAGGCAAGACTCGCGGCAGAGAATCTGATCCACAATGGTTTCATTCAGAAATGGAAGGAATGGAATGAGAAGGAGAAGGAAGATCCAAAGTGGGGGAAGGAGCATCCGCTTGTGTTTGATGTGAAGAAAGAGGATGGGGAGATTCGGGTGAGTGTGTGATATGACACAGGGCTTATAAAAAAGAAATACTATCTGTGAAGAGCAGATGTGTACATAGATTTGGTAGTTAACAAAAATGGAGGAATACATATGAGCACAGTTACTTTAGATAATAAAACGATTTTAGTCACAGGTGCGGCCGGTTTCATAGGCTCCAACCTTGTGAAACGAATTTATCAGGAGGCTCCTTCAGCTACGGTAATTGGTATTGATAATATGAATGCCTACTACGACGTGGCACTGAAAGAATTCCGCTTGAATGAGCTGGCCAAGTATCCCACATTTACTTTTGTCAAAGGCAACATCGCTGATAAGGAACTGATTACGGAGCTGTTCGAGAAGTACAAGCCGTCTGTGGTAGTTAACCTTGCGGCACAGGCTGGTGTGCGCTACTCCATCACCAACCCGGATGCTTATGTGGAATCTAACTTGGTCGGCTTCTTTAATATCCTCGAAGCCTGCCGTCATTGTGAGAGTCTGGAGCATCTGGTTTATGCGTCTTCTTCCTCTGTCTACGGTTCTAATAAGAAAGTTCCGTATAGCACGGATGACAAGGTTGACAATCCGGTTTCCCTTTATGCAGCTACTAAGAAATCTAACGAGTTGATGGCTCATGCCTATTCGAAGCTCTATAACATTCCTTCCACTGGTCTGCGCTTCTTCACCGTATATGGTCCGGCAGGCCGCCCTGACATGGCCTACTTCGGCTTTACCAATAAGCTGGTGAAGGGCGAAACCATCAAGATCTTCAACTACGGCAACTGCAAGCGTGACTTTACTTATGTGGATGACATCGTTGAGGGCGTTGTCCGTGTGATGAAGAAGGCTCCGGACAAGAAAAACGGTGAAGATGGTCTGCCGATTCCGCCGTATGCCGTTTATAACATCGGCAATCAGAATCCAGAAAACCTGCTGGACTTCGTGCAGATTCTGAGTGAGGAGCTGGTTCGTGCAAAGGTTCTGCCGGAAGATTATGACTTCGAGGCGCACAAAGAGCTGGTTCCGATGCAGCCGGGTGATGTGCCTGTGACCTATGCAGATACCAGCGCACTGGAGCGTGACTTCGGATATAAGCCGAGCACAAGTCTGCGGACTGGTCTGAGGAACTTCGCTGAGTGGTACGCTGAGTTTTATAAATAAGAGATTAGAGGGATAAAGAAATGAGAGAGTTTAAAGATTTAAAGATTGCTGTTGCTGGAACGGGTTATGTTGGTCTTTCCATTGCTACGCTGTTATCTCAGCACCACAAGGTGACTGCTGTAGACATTATTCCTGAAAAAGTAGAACTTATCAATAATAAGAAATCTCCGATTCAGGATGAATATATCGAAAAGTATCTGGCGGAAAAGAAGTTGGATCTGACAGCAACTCTGGATGCAAAGGAAGCATACAGTGATGCTGATTTTGTAGTCATCGCGGCCCCTACAAATTACGATAGCAAGAAGAATTTCTTTGACACCAGTGCTGTGGAAGCAGTCATCAAGCTGATCATTGAGTACAATCCGGAAGCCATTATGGTTATCAAGAGTACGATTCCTGTTGGTTACACTGCAAGTGTTCGTGAGAAATTCCACTGCGACAACATCATTTTCAGCCCGGAGTTTCTGCGTGAGAGCAAGGCTCTGTACGATAATCTTTATCCTTCCCGTATCATTGTTGGTACTGATGTGGATAATGCTCGTCTGGTAAAGGCGGCACATACTTTTGCAGAACTCCTGCAGGAAGGCGCAATTAAAGAGAACATTGACACTTTGTTTATGGGCTTTACTGAGGCAGAGGCAGTTAAGCTGTTCGCCAATACCTATCTGGCACTGCGTGTCAGCTACTTCAACGAACTGGATACCTATGCTGAGATGAAGGGGCTGAACACTCAGCAGATCATCAACGGTGTTTGCCTGGATCCTCGTATTGGTACTCATTATAACAATCCGTCCTTTGGCTACGGTGGATACTGCCTGCCGAAAGACACCAAGCAGCTGCTGGCGAACTACGCCGATGTACCGGAAAACCTAATTGAGGCTATTGTTGAGAGCAATAGAACTCGTAAAGACTTCATCGCCGACCGTGTGCTGGAGATTGCTGGTGCTTATGAAGCGAATGACAGCTGGGATGAGAGCAAGGAAAAAGAAGTTGTTGTTGGTGTATACCGACTGACCATGAAGAGCAACAGTGATAACTTCCGCCAGAGCTCTATTCAGGGTGTCATGAAGCGCATCAAGGCAAAAGGTGCAACTGTGATCATCTACGAGCCGACTCTGAAAGATGGCGAGAAGTTCTTCGGTAGCGTTGTGGTTAATGATTTGGATGAGTTTAAGAAAATGAGTCAGGCCATCATCGCAAACCGCTATGATAAGTGTCTGGATGATGTGAAAGAGAAAGTTTACACCAGAGATATTTTCCAGAGAGATTAAGAAAGACGAGGGATACAGAATGAAAGGCATTATTTTAGCAGGTGGATCGGGCACTCGTCTGTATCCATTAACGAAAGTTACGAGCAAGCAGCTCCTACCTATTTTTGATAAACCGATGATTTATTATCCGATGTCCGTTCTGATGAACGCTGGCATCCGTGACATTTTGATTATTTCCACACCGCAGGATACCCCTCGCTTCGAGAACCTGCTGGGTGATGGACACCAGTTTGGTGTAAACCTGACCTATGCTGTTCAGCCTTCTCCGGATGGACTGGCACAGGCCTTTATCATTGGCGCCGATTTTATTGGAAATGATTCTGTGGCTATGGTGCTGGGTGACAACATCTTTGCCGGTCATGGCCTGAAGAAAAGATTGACTGCCGCAGTAGAGAACGCTGAGAGTGGCAAGGGTGCAACCGTGTTTGGCTACTATGTGGATGATCCGGAGCGTTTCGGTATTGTGGAGTTTGACAAGAATGGCAAGGCCATTTCTATCGAGGAAAAGCCAGAACATCCGAAAAGTAACTACTGTGTGACTGGCTTGTACTTCTATGATAATCGTGTGGTCGAGTTTGCCAAGAACCTGAAACCGTCTGCCCGTGGTGAGCTGGAGATCACTGATTTGAATCGCATCTATCTGGAGGACGGCTCCCTGAACGTGGAACTGTTAGGTCAGGGCTTCACTTGGCTGGATACAGGTACACATGAGAGCCTGGTGGATGCCACCAATTTCGTAAAGACTGTCGAGCAGCATCAGCATCGTAAGATTGCTTGCCTGGAAGAAATCGCATATCTGAACGGATGGA
>ERZ827363.1901-NODE-1901-length-19187-cov-19.761290_pt1 | contig 19187 bp, 23 predicted proteins | sample MGYA00519776_ERZ827363 | MGnify/ENA primary metagenome ERZ827363 (study PRJEB31778, sample SAMEA3449288) | human gut metagenome | biome: human gut; feature: human-associated habitat; material: faeces | place: United Kingdom | collected 2010/2012 ...
AATCATAATAAATCTCCTTTAAAATGTATTAATGCTGTTTTAGAACCACAGGGTGCTCCTTGTGCTTGTAACCTCGTTCTAAATAAACCGTCATGCGGTATCTAACTAATTAACAAATGAACAAAGAGACTGTGGTTGGAGCCTTTCTGAAACCATCAAGTGGTAGGAGTAATTAACCAATCCACAGCATCTTAAATATCATAGCCGAACCTACAGAAAAGGTAAAGAAAAGACTATGACTTAATAGTTATGAAGACCCTGGAGAGGGTCTCTAAAAACTACTACTATACAATAAGAGGAGAGCAAAAAAATATGAGTGCTAAAAATCTTTTTTTGAAAAATTATTATAATTCTCTCTACAAGGGAAGTGATTATGGATATGTAATTCAACCTGATATATGGATTCAAAAATATATATCATATGTTCCTAGTGGTTATGTATTAGAATTAGGTGTAGGAACAGGAAAAAATATTGATTTTTTATTAGAAAAAGACTTTTTTGTTGAAGGTGTTGATTTATCAGATATTATTATAGAAAAATTAAATAGTAAATATGATAAAAAAAATTGTAAATTCTGGGTTGAAGATATAACTCAAATTAATATTGCACAAAATAAATATTCTTTGATAATTTGTTCAATGGTTTTATCACATCTTTCTGAAAACGAAATAATAGCGTTGATCGAAAAAATAAAAGATGGACTAGTTAGTGGTGGTTGTATATATATAAGTACAATGTCAAAAGATGATCCAATGAATTTTAATTCATTAAATAATTGTTCACATACAATTAGCAAGAATAACAATAAACAAGACTATTTGGAAAGGACATTTTTAGATAAAAAGCAAGTGAAAAAATATTTTGAAAATTTTGAGATAATAGAATTAGCTGATATATATCAAAAAGAACCTTTACGAACTACGGCACTTGGTTATTTTGGATTGATAATGTATTTAGGGAAGAAATGTTAAAAAATAATATGTAAATATAAACATTACATATTATATATTTATTTTATATAGTTTTGGTGAGAGGAGTCAGATGGAGCAAATTAAAAAATATTCTTTTATCAGCAATATTATTTATGCAATAAAGATTGTTGAAAAAAGTAATTCCAAACTTTTAATAATTATCTTAATAAGACCTATTGCTAATATTTTAAATACGTTACTATGGTCGTATACACCTAAATATATTTTAGATTATATAGAGGATGATGTTTGTATAAATAAAATTGTACATTATATTATAATTATTTGTTTGGTAAGTATGGTATCAGGAATAATTGGCAATATGTCACATAATGTCTTTGATTGTGAATATAACAAAACAGTTGGATATGCAGAAAAAATAAGAATGGAGAAATTATTTAGTACAAGTTTTAAAAATATTGAATCACCACAATTTTGGGATTATACACAAAGGGCAAAGGCAGCATTAAATTGGGGAAAAGGATTATATGGTATTTTATATGAAAGCAGAAACTTTATTTCACAAGGAGTGTTGATGCTCGTATCAGCAGCATTGATTGGAACACAAAATATAATCGTAATGATTATTTTTATTGTAATCGCATTTAGCATAGCAAAGATACTAGTTTATTATACTGAAGTAGATAAAATAAAGTTCTCAGATAGTATGACAAAAACTTGGAGAAAGATAAATTATTTAGAGTCAACTGCAAAAAATTTTGATTTTGGAAAAGACATTAGACTTTTTAATATGTCAAAAATATTCAAAGAAAAATTAAAGAATTTAAATAAAACATTTAATTTTATGAATAAAGAACATCATAATAGATGGATTATATGTAATGTCAATATGGAATTAATATTACTCATTCAGAAGATTCTTATGTATACATGGCTTGTTTACAACGTTGTTACAGATGTGTATCAGATATCGGACTTTGTACTTTATGTGGGATTAGTAACAACTTTTCATAATTCAGTTGGTTACGTTAACTGGATTTATTCAAGTATTAGAGGAAATTGCCTTATGATTAACGATTACAGAAACTTTATAGAGTGGGAGGAAGACAGGAAAACAGCAGACGAAAGGGACGGTCACATTACAGAAATAAATCTTGATAAGTTTGAATTTAGATTTGAAAATGTAAGCTTTAAGTATCCTGGACACGATAATTATGTTTTAAAGAATGTTAATCTAACCATCAAAGATGGAGCAAAACTTGCGGTAGTTGGCGTTAACGGTGCCGGAAAAACTACTTTCATAAAACTTATGATGAAGTTGTACGAACCAAGTGAAGGCAGAATCCTTTTAAATGGTGTTGACATAAAAGAATACAATAGAGAAGAATATTTTAAACTGTTTTCACCTGTATTTCAAAATGTGGAATGCTTTGCAATGCCAATCTATCAGAATATTTCATTTGCCGAGGAAGATAAAACTGATATGAACAAGATAAATACGGTGCTGGAGCAAAGTGGTTTAAGTGAAAAAATCAATTCATATGAAAAGGGAATACATACCAATTTATTAAAAATATTTGATAAAGAAGGAATTGATTTGTCAGGTGGAGAAAAACAGCGACTTGCAATGGCAAGGGCTTTGTACAAAGACGGAAAAGTTGTTATTTTGGATGAACCTACAGCAGCACTTGATGCATTGGCAGAAGACAGAATGTATCGTGAATTTGAAAATATGATTCAGGGAAAGACAGCAGTTTTTATTTCTCATAGACTGGGCAGCACAAGGTTCTGTGACAAGATTGCAATGTTTGAAGACGGAACAATTGTTGAGGAAGGAACTCACGAAGAATTAATGGCAAAGAATGGAAAATATGCTTATATGTTTGGCATTCAGTCACAATATTATGAGGAAAAACAAAAAAACAATGATAATGCGGAGAAGGCTGATTCAGAAATCAGTGAAGATACAGAAACGTTAAAGGTTGAAATGGAAGGAGGACAGTAGTATGAAAAATAGTAGAGAGAATATCCGTTGTTTTAAGTTTTTTGGAAAATTTGCTTGGCAGAATGATAAGAAATATTATTTCTTCCTTGTATTAAATGTAATTGTTAATTCTCTGTCTCCTTTCGTGACAATTCTTGGAACCCAGTATCTTATTGATGAGATAGCAGATGTATCAAAGAGAAATATGGAATGGATTGTGTTATGGGTAGCGTTTATTTGTGGTGGAAACTTTATTTGTTCAAATATAATTAAGTATGTTGGTGAAAACATTGTCAGAATTGGTGAAAAATTTGATAGAATTCTTAAAATGGACTTGTGTTTAAGTTGTATTGATATGAAATTTAATAAAACTGAAGATACTAAAGTTTTAGAAACTATTAAAAATGCTGAAAGAGCACTCAATGAAACGGGACAAGTGAATGGATTAATGACATCAATATCCAGCATCATATCAGGTTTTCTTGTCGCGGGAGGAGTTGTGACATTGGTGTGTAGTCAAATTCCTTGGTTAATAATTCCAGTAATTATTTCTTTTGCTGTTAATTCTTATGTTACTTCAAAAGTAAATAAAGGAAGAAAAAAGATGTTTGAAAAAATTAGCAATATTGAAAGAAAGGGAACATATTTAAATACTGAATTACAAGAAAATAGATATGCTAAGGATATAAGATTGTATAATGCATCAGAATTTTTTGAAAATAAATATGATAGATATGTAAATACAATGTATGATATAACAAAAAAATTTAATGTTAAATTTGTGAAGTATTGGAATGTAAATAATTTAATATATTATATTTGTTATACAATGATTTATATAATTTTGACTATTAATACTTTTCATAAGATAATTTCAATTGGTGAATTTTCTAGTTTGTTTCAGTCTACATCTAAGTTTGGAGGAGCAATCAGTGGGATAGTGAATTCATATTTGGAAATGAATTATACATCTTCAGTATTAAAATATTATATTGATTTCGTTGAAAACATCATTGTGGAAGATGAAATGTTACAAAGTGGAAGTGAGAGTAATATCACTGAAAAGGTGTGTGAAATCGAATTTAAGGACGTAAGTTTTAAATATCCTAATACAGATAGGTATATTTTAAAAAATATATCTTTAAAGATCAAGGCAGGGGAGCATGTTGCAATTGTAGGTCAGAATGGTGCAGGAAAGACAACGTTTATAAAATTATTATGCCATCTATATGACAACTACGAAGGAAAAATATTAATAAATGGTAAAGAAGCGTCAGAGTACAGTTTAACTGAATATGTAAGAATGTTGTCTGTGGTATTTCAGGATTTCAGACTTTTTGCTTTTTCAATTAGAGAAAATGTAACTGCTTTTCAAGATAAAAAAGATGATTTGGAAGAAATATATAAAATTACAGGAATTAAAAATTGGATTGAAAATTTAAAAGAAAAAGATTCAACATATATTTATAAAATGTTTGTTGAAAATGGAGTCGAACCGTCAGGAGGTCAGGCTCAGAAGCTTGCCATTGCAAGAGCATTGTATAAGAATGCACCTATAGTCGTGCTCGATGAACCAACTGCAGCACTAGATCCTATTTCTGAATATGAAGTTTATAATAAGTTTGATAAACTAGTTCATGGAAAAACAGCAATTTACATTTCTCACAGATTATCATCTTGCCGATTTTGTGATAAAATAATGGTTTTTGAAAATGGTTCAATAGTAGAGGAAGGAAGTCATAAGGAATTAATGAAAAATACAAATGGATTATATTTCTATATGTATAATACTCAGGCAAAACAATATTATTAATTAATTTATGATAACAATAGGTAAAAGATGAATGATATGAGTAAAAATTTTTTAAGGTTACCCTTTAGTATTCCAAAGTACAAAACATATCCATTAAACACAGCGATAAATGGAATATTAAAAGCTTATAGTGATGATGAAATATGGTTATATAACAATTATATTTCAATATGGGTATATTCTTGGAGAAAAAGAAAAGAGTATATGGCTGATTTTAAATATGATATGGACAGTAATTATTTTGAAGTCTGTCCAATGCTGAAAATGAATGTTATAGAGGTAGAAAAGACAGACAATATAGTAAAGATTATTATGGAAAACATAATAGTGAATAGATATGTTTTTCTATCAGTAGATACTTTTTTTTTAGATAGTTGGTGGAAATATGCTGAAAGAAAAGAACATAGTCAGCATGAAATGTTGGTAATAGGGTATGATAGTGAAAAGAAAATAGTTTTTGTAGCAGATTTTTTTAAACAAAAGTATTCAGTACAAGAAATATCATATACAAACTTTCGAAAAGCTTTTGATGCAAATATGGGATACATAAGGGAAAGAGATGGTATAGAAAAAATACCAATTATTACTTATAAATATTCGAAAGAGAATAGTTATATTATAAATATAAAAAGAATTAAGGATATGATAATTGACTTTAGTAATTCGTGTGAAAATACAATTAAAGACAATTCAGATTTGTTTACTTGTAAAGAGGATGTTTTATATGGAATTGAATGTTTAGATCGTATTATAGAATATTTTGTAGAATGTATTTATGAAGATGATATTTTAGACTATAGGATAATTAACTTGGTGTATATTTTTAATGATATTATGTACAGAAGAATTGATTATTTAATATTAAATGGATATTTATTAGAGGACAAAAATATTAAAAAAATTAGTAATGATTTTAAAAAATTATCAAAAGAAAGTAGAATTTTGTGTAGTCTGATTATAAGGAATAATCTAAAAAAAGATATGGATTATGGTAAAACCTTAGTAGGAAAAGTAAGAAAAATTTTTGAAAATTTAGAAGTGAATTTAAAAGATTTTTGTGCTTATTTAGAAAAAAATATATAATTAGAAATTTATTACTATTTAAAATATAAATAATAAAATAGTATGAAAAATATTTTGAAATAGGTAAATAAGATAGTGTTTTAAGAGGAAGATAAAAGCCAGATTTTTACTGTTATTAGATAGAAGTGATTTTATACTATGTATTTATGAGTTTACAAAAGGGAAAGTTAGAACAAATGTTGCAAAAATTAATTGACATTTTTATAAGAAAATAAAAGAAAAATCTGTTTAATTGTGAACAATTGGTAATGTAGAAAGGAATGTTAATAAGTTGTTAAAGTAATTAATATAAGTAATAATATAAATACTGACAGTGAATTGTAGCTGTTATTATTAAATAATACAAGAGGAACGCATAAATGAATAAAGTTTCGATTATTACTACGGTATATAATACAGAAGAATATGTAGATAAGTGTATTGGGTCGTTACTACATCAAACATATGAAAATATAGAAATCATATTAATAGATGGTGGATCTACAGATAAAACATCAGAAAAATGTTATGAATATGAAAAAGCATATGAAAATGTAAAGTTGATTAAAAAAGAAAATGAAGGGGTATCTTCAGCAAGAAATAGAGGAATTGATGAGGCTACGGGAAAATATATTCTTTTTGTTGATGGAGATGATTGGATCGAAAACAAAACAGTAGAAACTTTGGTATGGTTATTGGAAGAAAACGAAGCAGATATGTCCTATGTAATTAAAAATGGACATATGTATTCATCAGGTGAAGTCCGCATTGGAAACGGGAAAAAAATGCTTTTACATATATTAAATACGTCATCTATTGAGATATGGGGAAAGTTATTTAAAAGAGAATTATTCAAAAAAGTTAGATTTCCAGTTGGAAAGCAAAATGAAGATTTGTATATACTTCCTGATATCTTATTAAAATGTCAAAAGGTAGTAGCATATCATAGGGGGTTATATCATTATACATTGAGAGATAATGGTCTTATGAGCAAAGCGTTGAAAAGTGATTATTATAATTTGGTTGAGTGTTGGATTGAGGGGATAAATAAATGCAGTTTGTTAAGTGACGATAAAGAATTTATTAGAGATATGGAAAAGTGGTATTTATATCATGCACTATGGTATTTTTACAATAGAGTGTGTATTATGAATGAAGAACAGTATAAATTAGTTTCAAAAAATATATCTTTATTTTATAAAAAAACAAGATTGACTTTTATAAAAAACTCAGAGATTAAAATTAATGATAAATTTAGATTTTTTATTATATCTATATGTCCTACAATCTTAAAAAATTACACAATATTTAGATATGGAAGAGAATAAGGAAATTCAGAATGAATAATAATGAGAACCAAAATAAAAAGATAAATCAGGCAGTAATATTGGCAGGTGGAATTGGAACACGATTAAAACCGTATACAGATACAATGCCAAAGCCATTGTATCCCATTAATAATATTCCTTTTATTGATTATTTGATTCATCAGATAAAAAGTTTTGAAATATATAATGTATTAATTTTATTAGGATATCTACCAGAAAAAATTACCAACTATTTAGGTGATGGTTCAAGATATGGAGTAAATATAACTTATGATATTGCTCCATTAAATTATGAAACCGGGGCACGTCTAAAACATGCTATATTCAAGATATACGACAAATTTTTACTTATGTATTGTGATAATTATTGTCCAATTGATTATAGTAGACTTTTAAAGGATTTTTGCAATAATCCATGAGGAGATTTTTATAAAAATATGTTTGCAAAATGTCCTGCAGGAAGACCGAAAACAGCGGATGAAGTGGCAAATGTTGCAGAACTTTTGATGAGTGATAAAGGCGCATCTATCACAGGTTCTACATTTTTAATTGCTGGTGGTGCAACATCATCTTACTATTACGGTCCGTTAAAGCTGGAAAAATAAAATCGATGAGTGGATTGCTGAAATAAAACGTAGTTTGTAAAAATTTTTTATTTTAATAAGACCTTTATTGCTGTATACTTAATAAATATAGGAGTGGTACGGCATGGATAATATAGAAATTTTATTTTTTGAAGAATACAAAAAACTAGATAACTTATGTAAGGATTTATTTAAAAGCGATAGAGGTGTTTCACAATACATAGAGGAAATGGAATGCACACCATTGTCGAAGAGCAGACTGGTTGGGTTATGGCAGGATGATTATAAAATGCTTAAACATGTAAGATGGATACGTAATAATATAGCTCATAATAATGACTATTCAGGGTGCAACAAAAGTGATGTAAAAAGTGTACAGAATTTTTATCAAAAGATAATTAATCAAAAGGATCCATTTTCGGTAATTGCTCAAAATAGCAGAGAATTACAGAGACGTAATAACAAAAATTATAATACGAGAAGAACTGACGAAACAGCTGTATATAGAGAAAATAACAGTAACGCCGACAATGAGTTGAAAAGTATTATTATAAAAATTTTCGCAATTATCTGGGTGATATGTGTTTTGATACTTTTTATTTTGGTGGCAAATAATATTTAACCATGTAAAGTTAAGAGGAATAGTTGGCAGTGTGTTGATAGGTGTTATATGGAATTTAGATATATGAATTTGTAATTGTGAGTTGTAGCGTTTGATTATTTTAGATGTAATAAGAACTATATATTATATAAATCCAATATACATCAAAGTGAAAATTTGATATATTAATAAAAAGTATCACAGGTAAGGGGGATTACAATGAAAATTAATATTGCAGTATGTGATGATGATCGAAATTTTTTAGATGTGATTCAAAAAGAATTATATAAAATAGCAGAAAAAATGAATATTGATATTGAAATTTATTCATATACAGATGGAAATAATGTTGTACATTTAATTAGTGACAATAAAGAAGACTTTGATATTTTATTTTTAGACATTGATATGCCCAATACTTCGGGTATGGAGGTTGCAAAAAAAATTCGAGATAATGAAGCTGAAATCATGCTGGTTTTTGTTTCCGCACATGAGCAGTATGTATTTGAGTCTATAGAATATAGTCCGTTTCGTTATATTAGAAAGAGTAGAATTGATAGAGAACTTTTTTTAGCCATGAAAGCAGCATATGCATGCCTTGAAAAAACGAGAGAAAATTATATTTTTGTAAAAACAGAGGAGTCTGAAGTGAGAATAAAATATTCGGATATTATGTATTTTGAAACCGTATCAAGAAAGATTGGAATTTTTTTGAGCAATGGAGAAGTACTAGTTGTGAGAAAAACAATTAAAGAATTGTTTAAAGAGTTAAGCAATGAAAGTTTTGTAAGGATACATAGTGGATGTGTTGCAAACTTAAAATATATCGAAAGATTTTCTAACAGTAATATTACATTAGATAATGGAAAAATATTGCCGGTAAGTAGGGGAAGGGGTAAAAATATAAAGATTGCATTAATGAATTATTGGGGAGATAAAGTATGACGGTATTTACTGTAATTATGAAATGTTTAGCAATGTTTATTGAAATTTTTATGTGTTGTATTTTTTGTAACACATTTTTAGCAAAGGAAGGATTAAAAGTTGATAAAATAGTGTTATGCGTATGGTCAATTGTTGGAACGCTGTTTGTAACTGTTACAGATGCAATACAAATATTTCCGTATGTAAATTCAATTTTGATATTTTTAATATTAGTACTTATACAATTATTAAATTATAGGGCACGAATTGGATTGTCAATTTTATTTACATTAATATATTCAGTAATTTTGAAGGCTGTAGATTTTACTATTGCATATTTTTCCGCATTTGTCGTAGGCTTTGATGTAAGATATTTGCTTGAAAATAAAGGGGTAGGGCAAACTGTATGGCTATTTTTGTCAAGAGCAATATTAGTATTGATAGTATTGACTATTAATAAAATATTTGAAAAAAACACGAAATTTATAAAAAAATATGTTATAATTATGTGCATTTACTCAATATTTATTTTAATTTCAATATTTGTGATGGTAGAACTTAATATTGAAAAAGGAAATGCAGAGACAGAATTATTTCTTACAATTTTTTTTGTCGCTATTATTGTAATAGAACTGATAATGTTTTACTTTGTTATAAAGACCGGGGAAGTATATGAACAAAAGCAGCAGGTCAAATTGATTAAACTAAAAAATGCTATGCTTCAAAAATCGTTAGATGAAACAGAGCAAACATTTAGATTATGGCGCAACAGTGTACATGATTATAAGAACAACATTATTGTGTTGAGACAACTTTGCGAAGATGGAAATATCGATGAAATAACTAAATATTTGACTCGTGAAAGTGAATTGATTAATAAAAAGATGTTTTATATACATACAGGAAATTCAAGTGTTGATGCCATTGTAAATATAAAACAAAATATTGCAGAGAAAAAAGGAATTGTTTTTATGATTAACGCATCCATTCCGCAAAAGTGTTACATTCGTGAAATGGATATAGCAGGAATATTAGGAAATCTCATAGATAATGCGATTGAGGCATGCGAAGGTGAGAGTGAACCATATATAGACATAACAATCCGTCAGGAAAAGTCATTTGTTATAATTAAGATTGTTAATAAATTTAGTAGGAAAATTTCAAAGAAATTGGAAACAACAAAGCATAAAAAGATATTTCATGGGGTTGGAATAGGAAGTGTAAAAAGTATTGTGGAAAGTTATGAAGGTGAGTTTACCATTGAAAAAAATGGTAATGAGGTTATTGCTAAAATATTGATTCCAAATTATAAAAAAGAATATCAGTGAAAATGATGTCGATGTAATATCGGCATTTTTTTATTAAAAACTGCAAAATAAACACAAAAACATACAGAATAAGCAAACTTTTTTTGTGAACTAGATATTTGGGTTATTATGTCTAAGTGCAATGAATAAAAAGTGCGTGCGTAAAAAATCTTAGCACAATAACGAAATTAATTTCAATAAAAATTTTATATGCAAAGGAGATTAAAATGAGAAAAAAAACCTTTATTAAGAGTTTGCTTGTTATTGCAGGAGTTGGAATTTTGACAGCAGGGATGTATTTTGGCGATATTACGTCTAAAGCACAAGTAGCAGTTAAAAATGAAAACAATCACATAGAAACGGAGGATGTAGATGAAATTATTCCGAATGAAACGATAGAAGCAGACAATACGGATAATTTGTATGTTGAATTAAATAATAAGTTGATAGAGGCAATGGATGATTATAGTAAAGGAAAAATTGATGAGGAAGAATATTTGGATATTTGTAAGTCTGTAAATAAACAAATTGACTCAAAAAGTGAATATAAGGAACTTAAGAAAAGTGAATCGGAATTCAAAAGTGAAAAATAGGGGGAAGTATGAAGAATAAGATTATTATGCCGTTAATGGCTCTTTTTATGACAATTGCTGGAAGTTGTATTTGGGGAGAAATGAATGTTTATGCCTATTCGGGAACGTCATTGACAAGTCAGGAGATTTCGTTGTATTCGGCACATCCTAAATATGCAGTAAAGGTAAAAAGTTGTGCAGATAAAGCAACACGTGCATCGCAAAATTTATATAAGGAATATACTTTATGGCAAGGAAATGGGGATGCGCATAGACATGCATATTGGTCAGCATTGATGACAAGGGAAACGACCGAAAATTTTGCTTGGAAAGCAGGGCTTGCACATGAAGGCTTAGAACCAGGGTATAAATTTGAAAAACAGGACGACGACACGAAAATGGATATTCAAAATAATTATTCCGGAAGAATGCTGGGACAAAAATATCCATCAAAATCAGATGATTATATGTCTGTTTTTATAAAGAATATTTGTAGTTCTGGAGGACTAAAAAGAATAAGAATATACACAGACAAAAAAAGTAAAAATGATAAGACTATTTCTGGAACAATGACACAATATGTCGGATATTATGTAAAAACTACTGATGGAGGGTTGAAAAAGAAATAATTTATATAAAATATACCAAATATGATATAATATATCGTATTTGGTATATTTGGTATGTAAATGGAAGTATATAATGAAAAAGAAAAAATATATAAAAAACGGATTAATTATAGCAATAACAATTATTGTAGCAATTTGCTTTTGTTATTATGAAAACAATCATATAGTACTGACGAAATATCAATACAAGACAAAGAAATTGCAACAAAAAAGTTATAAGATAATACAAATTTCAGATTTTCATAATAAAGAAAATACAAAAACTAATAAAAGGCTGATTAGCATTGTTAGCAAAGAAAATCCCGATATAATCGCAATTACAGGTGATTTTATTGATTCATTTAGCATGAATACGGAGATATCCCTGAATCTTGCAAAACAACTGGTCAAAATCGCACCGGTTTATTATGTTACAGGAAATCATGAACATGCAGATGAAGAAAAATTATATAGTTTTCAGGATAAACTGGTAAATGCGGGAGTTCATATAATGGATAATGAAGTAGAGGTGATTTCTGACAAAATTACTTTAATTGGGTTGGGAGATTTAAGTCTTAACGATGACACGCTAAATCAATTAATGAAGAAAGTTGATAAAGAAAATTTAAGTGTATTATTGGCACATGAACCGCAATATCTTCAAAATTATGCTGATGCGGGTGTAGACATTGTTTTATCCGGACACGCACATGGTGGACAAATAAGAATACCATTTACAAATGTAGGATTGGTTGCTCCTAACCAGGGTTTTTTACCGAAATATACTTCCGGTCAGTATAGTAGTGATAACACATCTATGTTTGTCAGCAGAGGAATAGGAAACAGTATTTTGCCGTTAAGAATTTTTAATTGTCCGGAAATAGTTGAAGTGGAAATAATGGCGTAGAAGTAATGATATTTTATTCTTTAATCATTTATAGTTGTACATTGAGCAAATATAGGAGCGTTACAATAGGTGTAAGTGGAGTTAAAAATGACGAAGGAAGAATGGTACAAACAATTATTTAGCAGACTTAATAATTCAAAATTTCGCAGCAGTTTTCATCTAAAACAAAAGGACATTGATTACATAAATGAAAAAGGAATGGAAACCATAAAGGAACATGCAAGAGAATTTATTTTTAAAAGAGATGCTCCAGCATTTATTCCTAATGACGGAAAGCAGACTCCAACTAAAGGTCATCCGGTGTTTATTGCCCAACATGCAACAGCAACATGCTGCAGAGAGTGTATTAGAAAGTGGCATAAAATTCAGCAGGGTAAGGAATTAAGCAGGATTCAACAGGATTATCTGGTAGACGTAATTATGAAATGGATTAAAAATGAAGTAGACAGGCATAAAAATTGAAGTAATGGAGAAACAAAATGTGGAAGATTAAGCATATATTTGATGGCGATTATGGATGTGAAGAACGTTTGGAAAGTGAAAATCCAAAGGTGACAGTAACACTTGTAAATGAAAATGACAAGAAAAAAATAGTCTCAGTAGAGGACAAGTGGCTTATGGAAAATAACTTAGATGAAGGCGGTGAATGGCCTGAGAATTTGCTATAGTATTAAAAGGTTATATAAACACGAGGACTTTATATGATTAGAAAATTCAGAGAAAATGATTTACCATCAATTATGCAAATATGGTTCGATTCAAATGTAGAAGCGCATAGTTTTATTCCAGCTAAATATTGGAGGGATAATTTTGAAATGGTTAAGGATATGCTTCCTAAGGCAGAAATATATATATATGAAAGTTTAGGAAAAATAAGTGGTTTTATAGGATTAAACAAAGATTATATAGAAGGAATTTTTGTTGAAAAGAATATGAGGTCAAAGGGTATAGGAAAACAGTTATTGAATTATGTTAAGAAATTGAAAGAAGAAATGTGTTTAAGCGTATACCAAAAAAACTACAAAGCAATTTCGTTTTATCAAAGAGAACATTTTGTGGTTCAGTCGGAAAGTATTGATAATGATACAAATGAAAAAGAACTCCTTATGGTTTGGAATAAAAGATTGGTCAAATATAAAAGAAAGGGTAATTTATAATCGAGGTGTTGGGGGATTGAACACAGATGAGTTTTTGGAGAACATTAATACGTTGCATTTAGACCTTGAACCACAAAAGATAGTATTCCTGATGCAGAAATTTATATAATGGCATTTTATTCTGCAAATATAGGAGCATTACAATATGGAAAATATTAATGAAAAAGTAGCATAAAAGTGATATAACAACTATTAAACAAGGAGACGATGTTTATGCATTATGAGATGTCAGACATCAGCGAACGGAACACGAAAATAAAATAGAGAAAGGAGATGTGTATGAGCAAAATCCAAAGACATTTTAAGATGATGATTGGTGGCTTTCTGTTTTTCGCAGTTTTTCTTATAGGCATGAGATGTATGAGAGAGTCTGTCTATGCACTGGGAGATGTGTCAAGATATCATACTGAATTTATTAATCAGGCATGTCCAAATATAAAAGTAATAGGTAGGGCATATTTGGTTGGTCCTGACAATGTGGCACATTGGAAAAATCATATTGCCATGGATGTAGTACCTGCAGGAACAAAGATTCAGGGTAAAACAGTAGATCCTAAGTATCTGCCACAGGACAATATTGAAAATTTAAAGGCACTATATTCAAGTGTTACAGGATATCAAAATTTTACATGGATTAACGGTGCGTATCTGGAAAGTGAAACAGCCAATTTACAGGTGGTAGCTTATGATAAGTATACTGTTACTTTTTGGAGTAATGGATATAAAAGTTTTACAGGAGCACCGGTTATGTGTGCCCAGTATTTACTACAAGCTTCACATCCACCGGGATTTTATAGAACATCCAGAAACAATGTCTGGATTGATCTTGACAAAGAATATAACCGTATACCAGAAGGCACAAATATTACATATGTTGCTGAGGGAAAAGTAACATGTGGATTTATTGGTATTAGTCCAATACCGGGAACAGCAGACAGTGGTGATGTATACAGAGTAGGAATAAACAAAAAAATATATATAGTTACCACAAGAAGACTTTATTCTAATACACCAGATACAGATGATTTGTATTACAAAGTTATATTCCAGGGGAACAACAGTACCAACTATCTAATGAACGGATATGGTTACTATTATGTAAAAAGTAAGTACATAAACCTTTATAAAAATGGAACAAAAGTGCCAAATGATGCTGTAATGAAAAAAGTTTATAACTTGAAAACATTAAAGGAAATTGGTGTTAGAAAATCAAAGGATGAGTCGAATAATGACAATGTTGTAGGGTTTCTTCAGGCAAATGCAGAGATAGAAACATTGCCAAAGGAAAGTGATTCAAATTGGACCACGGTTTGGTTTAACAGTGAAAGAGCTTATGTTAGAACCAAATATCTGACAAATGTAGAGCTGGTTGAAAAGAAAACTAAAGTAAAAAATCTTTTTGTAAGCAATGTAAAAAATAATCAATATGTATTGTCATGGTCTAAGTCTCCTGGATGTACAGGTTACAACATTACATATACCGGTATTGGGAAAAAATCGAAAGCTTTCTTTAAAAAGACCAATTATAAGAAAACAGCAATTACTGTAAACAGATCTTATTTTAAAAATAACAGAAATACTATTCTGGTGAATATTGCAGCAAATTATAAAACAGGAGCAACAGAAGCTACACAGATAGTTCTTTCGTTGGACAACAGACCACCAAAGATGAAAAAGAAGCGTCTTAATATAAAGAAAAAACAGATATCCTTTAAGAAAATGGTGATACCTGTTGATATTGTTCAATATTCAACAAATAAATCATTTAAGAATGCTAAAACTGTATGGGATAAAAAGGGCGGTGGACTTAGGGCAATTAAAAAGCTAAAGCCAAACACAACTTACTACATAAGATATAGTATTACAACTGACGTATCCACTCTAAAAGGATATAAGAAAATTGGTGGAATTTGGTCTAAGACGATAAAGGTAAAGACAAAAAAATAATACTTTTTCGTCCGATACACAGTCACTATTAAATTTAATAGTAGCTTTAAAAATAATCACCTTCAAGCTATAATTGAAAAGAATATAGTTTGAAGGTGATTTTATATGGCTAGATACAAAAAAATTAGATGATGGAGAAAGCCCAGTGTTGGGAAGAATTTATTAAGAAACACTTAGAAGTAGAATATTGGAACGAATATTTGGCAGAAAGTAAGGTTATTTTTCTGTTTAATCTACCTGACGATTTCAAAAGGTATGAAGTAATAGATTATGAAAATGATGAAGTTTTAAGTTTATGTGAAAAATTATGCGAGTGCAAATTTGAATCAATTAAAAAAATGTTGTCTGATAATTCATTTTATAAAAGTGTAATTAAGTAAATGTATTATAAAAAATAGAAAGAGATTATCAGTATTGTCTATCTTACAATAATATTGAAATTGAGATATAATAATGCCAATTTTACACCGTGCAAAAGAGATAATTGACGCATATAACTTATAAAATTTAATTTTTATTTTTGAAATATAAATGAGAAAAGTGGGAAAAATAATATAAAATCAAGGCAAAAAAGCACTGTTTTTTCAAAAAACAGTGCTTTTTTCTTAAAAAAATGGTATGATTTTACCATAAATGAAAAAAGGAGAGAGAATAATATGGAACCATATAAAGCAAAATTTATGCCATTAGATTATAAAATAGATAAAGAAATCCTTAAACTGATATCTGAAGCAAACGTGAAATATGGAGAGTATAAGTCTATACTAAAGACATTAGAATTTGATGCAGGTTTTTTCTTAAATTCTGTTATCCTAAACGAAAGTTACAAATCTACTCAAATTGAAGGCACACAAATATCTCAAGATGAAATGTATTATTTAAAGTATATGGAAAATACGGATGATAATAAAGAGATACAAAATTTGAAGAAAACAATAGAATATGCGTCTTCAGTTTTAAAAGAGGGAAATATAATAAATTTTGAACTAGTAAATGAGATGCATAGAATTATTATAGATAGCGTAAGGGGCTCACAAAAAACTCCGGGACAAATCAGAACAACACAAAACTGGATTGGACCTAGAGGATGTATAATAGAAGATGCAATTTTTGTACCTCCTGCGCCAGAGGATGTGTATAGTTTGCTTATCAATTTATATGAATACATGAATGACGCATTTATAGATCCGTTGTTGGTGAATGTTGCTTTATCCCATGTGCAGTTTGAAACAATACATGCGTATAAGGATGGAAATGGACGACTTGGAAGAGCATTAATACCGGTACAAATGGCATTGCTTGATGATAGTACACCAATTTTGTATATGTCAGAAATTTTGGAATTGTATAAACCGTCTTATCAGAGAAACCTTATGGAATGTAGAAGGGGAAATGTGGCAGGTTATATTAAATTCTTTTTGCAATGCACAATTGATCAGTGTAATGCATATATTTATAAACTTGAAAAAGTAAAACAGATTTATAAAGAAGATATGAAAAAAATAGAGAGTATAAAAGGAAATTCGGTATATCGAATTATGCCGGTTATTATGAAACAGATTGTGTTTACCAAAAAAGAAGTAGAAGAGATGTCTGGAGTATCTAAAAATGTTGTGAGCAGAATAGTAAATCAGTTAGTAGAGTTAGAGGTAATTGTTCCCGATTCGTCAATTATAAAAAAAGGGTTTAGATATCAAAGAATTTATGATGTTTTCATTGGTAAAAATGAACTATAAAAGTGAAATGGGCAATTTTTACTTTGAAATGAAATACAAATGAAACAATTAAGAAAGTGCAGGTTTTTTAGATAATATGAAAATAATTACATTTGAAGAAAAGTATAGAGACGACCTTATTTTTATGATTTTGGAAGCAAAAAACGCTTTGGGTAGAGTTCCGGGTCTAAATGAAGATTGTGTTATGAGAAAAGAAGTTTGATTTATTATAATATTGACGATTGATCGTTATCAATTGCAGCACAAGGAGAAAATATGGCACAAAGATTAATACATTATTTATTAGGAGAAATTTTTTCAAAAGAAATTGAACTAAAAAGCAAAGAAAGATTTCTATTGGGAAGCATAATACCTGATGCATATATGGATTTAAAGGACAGAGACAAAACCCATTTTGCCAATAGAACAGAAGAAACAACATATTTTGATTTTAACTTATTTAGGGAGAAGTTTGACAGGCAGATTAATGAAGATAGCTTGTATCTTGGCTATTATATGCATTTGGTTGAAGACGTTTTTTACAGACAATTTATACATAGGGATGAGTTTAGAGTACCGAGAGGTCAGGAAGAAGTTTCAATGTTACACAACGATTATCATATTTTAAATTCTTATATAGTTAGTAAATACAATTGTCAAAATATTTTGCAGGAGAAAATCAACCTTGATTCAGAAAAAATCATGGAAATTGTAGAGTTTAGAATAGAAGGATTTTTGAGAGATTTTGCAGGAGATTTTTCAGATAAAACTCAGGGTGAAACAGTTTTTGTTACCGAAAAAATGTTGGACCAATTTATAGAAGAATATGTGCCTGTGATGCTGGAAGAATTGAGAACAGTAAAAAATGGTAATTCTACTTTGGTAGCAAAAGATTATAAATGGAAAAGAGTGAAGAGATGATTGAAGTAAATTTTTATGATGAAATAGAAGATTCTTTACTGGAATTTGCCGTTATTATTTCAAAAACAAATGGTAAATGGGTATTTTGTAAGCATAAAGAAAGGGATACATTTGAATCACCAGGAGGTCATAGAGAACCCGGTGAGAAAATTGAAGATACCGCAGTAAGAGAATTAAAAGAAGAAACAGGAGCTGTAGAATTTAACATAAAACCAGTCTGTGTATATTCAGTAAAAGGAAAAACGCGTGTGAATGAAAGTGCTACAAAAGAATCTTTTGGAATGCTTTATGTAGCAGAGATTTTTTCTTTTGAGGAAATACATAGTGAAATTGAAAAGATAGTTTTAAGCGATGACTTAATACAGGAGTGGACATACCCTATGATTCAGCCTAAGTTAATTGAGGAAGCGAAGAAAAGAAACTATATATAAGAACAGAACAAAAATGCAAACTTACGGAGGAACCCAATTTGGATATTGAAAAAACAAAAATGTGCTATAAACAATTAAGCAGTCGCGATTTATGCAACTGCGAATATTGTCAAAATTATATTAGAGAAATCAAAACAACATATTCCAAAGTATCTGAATATCTATTTTCTTTGGGGGTAGATATAGAAAAGCCGTTGGAAACAATTCCACTTGAGCCGGATGAAAAAGGAAATATAGAATATTTATCAGCACAATATATTGTTTGGGGAAAATCAAAAGATTTTGTTAAAACAACTATAGAATCTGTAACTGTGGATATTGCAAAATCACATCCGGAAACACAGCCTGCAAATAAAAAGTCAAGGCTAAAATGAAAGAACTTTGAAAATTTTA
>ERZ827363.1912-NODE-1912-length-19115-cov-5.390136_pt1 | contig 19115 bp, 12 predicted proteins | sample MGYA00519776_ERZ827363 | MGnify/ENA primary metagenome ERZ827363 (study PRJEB31778, sample SAMEA3449288) | human gut metagenome | biome: human gut; feature: human-associated habitat; material: faeces | place: United Kingdom | collected 2010/2012 ...
TGTAAGCGAATGCCTTTTCGCTGGGCAGAAGGTTTTCCCGCTGAAGGTTGCTGTCTACCATCAGGATCACCGCTTCGTCGTCGGTCATTTCCCGCACCAGCACCGGCACGGTGGGTAAGCCCAATTTCTGCGCCGCCAGACGCCGCCGATGCCCGCTGACCAGCTCGTAGCCCTCCCCTTTTGGCCGGGCCAACAAGGGCGATAGAATGCCGTGGACACGGATGCTCTCCACCAGCTCGTCCATGGCGGCATCCTCCCGCACCCGATAGGGGTGCTTTGCAAAGGGCGACAGCTTGTCCGGTGGAAGCTGCGAGATAAATTCCTTCACCATACCGCCCCTCCCTCCGAAAGCGCGGTGGACACGTTCACATGGTAGTGAAGGTCGGAGCCGCGATAGTGGTAGTCCGCGTCAAAGGAATGGAGCCAACCGGCATTTTGCACATTCGCGTTTTCCCTCTCTTTTTCGGCCTGTAACCCTTGCGGCGCAAGGCTTTTTCGTACTTGTGGCCCTTGGGCTTCCACGGTCGGCACAGAGGAGCTGGGGCATCTTGAGATGGTCGGCACCATCGTCCACCAGCTCACGCGGAACCTCACGGTAGATCAGATCAAGGAGGCCGGCTTCGATACCTATTTCGTCGACCACACGACCGGCGTGTTCCCGCAGTTCGCCTCCGGCTATCCGTGGTCGGCGGCGACGATGCAGGTCACGGGCGATACCATCGCCGACCTCACCGAGGACCTCGCCGCCGAGCAGAAGGCGCGCGTGACCTACGATAACATCCTGCGCCTTTCCGACGATCCCGACGTCAACGACGTCATCAAGTTCCTGCGGGCGCGCGAGATCGTACACTTCCAACGCTTCGGCGAGGGGCTGCGGCTTGCCAAGGAAAAGCTCGACGAGAAGAACGTCTACTTCGTCAACCCCAGCTTCGACCGATAAAGGAATGGGAGGGCGTCCCTGCGGACGTCCTCCCGATGTCAGGACTTATGCGCGAGCAGCTCCGCGAGCCGCCTGCGCTTCGTGCGCTGGTCGCCCTCGATGTGGAGCTTGGAATAGATCTGGTTTACATATTGCTTGACGCTTCCCTCGGAGAGAAACAGCTTTTCCGCGATCTCCCGGTTCGTCAGCCGCTGTGCTATCAGGCCGACCAGCGCATATTCCCGCTCCGTCAGCGCGGCGAACGCTGCGGGGCGGACCGTCCCGCTCTGCCGCCGCTCCCCTGCCTCGCCCAGCGCGAGCACCCGTGCCGTGAGCGCGGTCTGCGGTCCTGCGGCAAGCAGCGGCTTGAGATAGCGGTAGTTCTCCGCAAACGGCATCACGATACCGTCCGGCGCGGCGTCGGTAAGCGCCTGCGCCAGCAGCGTCTCGGCTTCCCCGCGCTTGCCCAGCCGCTCATAGGCCGACGCAGTCTGAAGGCGAACGTGCAGCGCGACGAGCGCATAGTGCATCCCCTCGCACAGGGCGAGCAGACCTTCGCTGCGGCCGATCACCTTGGCGTAAGCGCCCTGGGCAAGATACACCTGATTTTCGATCATCTCGATCATCGGCCGGCCCGGCGCGAGGATGCTGACCGAGGCGAGGCGGTGCTCGGCAAAGACCTCCGGAATTTGTTCCATCTCGCCCCGCAGAGCGTGGCAGTAGGCGCTGACGGCGTTCCAGAGGTTGAGCCACGAGGCGTTGTGGTGCCGCAGCAGTTCCGTGCGGCGCTCGGCAAAGCTGCGGTGCGGCCCGACCTCCGCGTACCGGGAGAGGCGCTGCGCGAGGAAGTCGCAGCAGAGCGCCATATTCTCCTGCCCATTGCCCTCGATCTGCGCATAGGCGCTCTCCAGCGCGATATGCGCGTCGGTGAAGCGTCCCTGCACAAAGGCGGCCTCGGCGCGCATGATGGTCTCCGCGCCCTGACCGTGACCGTTGGTGATCTTATAGTAGTGCGGCATACATTCGGCCATCTCGGCAAGCTCGCCCGCAAGCTCGCCCGGGGCGCGGTAGAACATCATCAGCACGGACGGCGAGCCGAAGGTCCAGCCGCCGCCGGACTGGATGCTGATCGCCTTCCGCGACATCTGCGCGCTGGCGCTCCGGTGCAGGCGGCTCATGGCGCTGATGTCATTATAGCAGAGAAAACTCAGGATAAGGTCGCACTCACCCAGCAGGTTGCCGCGCTCCTCCGCCGACAGTTCCGGGTGTTCCGCAATGGCTGTCAGCAGCAGTTCTTTTAGCTCCAGCATCTTCGGGATCTGCCGCCATGTGAACATCCGCCGCATCAGGACCAGAATGGCAAAGGGATTGGCTTTCAATGTCTCGGCGGGGCATTTGTTCAATGCGTCCAGCACATCCTCCGGCTTCAGCGAGGCCAGCAGAATGCCTGCATCACCGCGAATGACCCGCAGCAGTGCGTGGTAGTCCTCGCTTTTTCGGTAGGCAGCAATAGCGTGAAGATACTGCCGTTGGTTTTCATACCACAGCCCGAAACGCTCCCAATAGAGCTTTTGCGTTTCCGCTTTCATCTCGTGAAAGCTCCGTTCGGCACATTCCTTCATCATGTGATGAAAGCGATAGGTCACGCCATCCGGCAAACGCGTGACAAAGGCGTTCTGCTCGGTCAGCATGGCAAGGATCTGCGCCGCGTCCGCATCCCCTGTGATACACTGCGCCATTTCGACGGTAAACTCATCGGCAAGGCCCATTACCGCCAAAAACTCCCGCTGTTTTTCCGGCAGCGGATCGATCATAGCGGCGGTAAAAGTGGCGTAGATATCGGAGTTTCGGCTGGGCAGTACGCCGTGCTCAGAGAGGGTGCGCAGGTTCAGATATACGGCAGAGAACCAGCCCTCGCTGGAATAGAGAAGGCTTTCCACCTGCGCATCGGAAAGTTTTGTCCCGCAGCGGTGGGCATAAACCGCAAGCTCCGTATGGTTGAGGCGCAGCTGTTCCATGCCGATTTGATATACCTTGCCCCCCAGCCGCACTGCCTCCGCGGCGGGCAAAAAGCGGTCACGGCTTGCAACGATCACATGCACATTGGCAGGCAGCCGATTTGCCAACATACAAAGGAACAGGGGGGCACGCTTGTCCGTCAGCAGATGAAAATCGTCAATGAAGATGTAACAGGGGGGTTCGCCCGCCAGCATATGGCAGAGATCGTCCACCAGCAGTCCGCCGCCTGCCGCGTCCGTTGGGCAGGGATACTCCCGCAGGAAGGTGAACCCTGCGCGGGCAAACGCCTCCTGAACGCTCTTCCAGAAAATCGCAAGGTTGTCGGAATACACGCTGATACGGATGATATGCAGCGTCTCCGTTTTGGCGTGCTCACCGAGATACCAGTTCACCGCTGTGGTTTTTCCATAGCCCATGGGTGCGACCACTGTCGTCATGGCGCAGCGGGAAATAGGCCGCAGGCTCTCTTGCAGCCGCTCAGATATGTAAATGGTGTTCAGATTCCATTTTGGCTTTGGCATAATGCACACCTCCAACGAATTGGTTTTTGCATCCCCGGCGGATTTTGGATGCGGTGTATGGCTGCCTTTATGGAGGGGACTTCTCATTATTTCAATTTTACATCATCTTGTTCGGCACGGCAAGATGGTGCTTTCACGTTCTTTTGCTATAGGTTATTCACCCCTCGATTTATGAGTCGAGGGGGATTCTGTTTGGCAGATAAAAGCAGACCCCCGCCGCACACCGCTGTTGCCGGCGGTATGGGAGGGGGTCTGCTATTTAGGAAACTATGAGAGAATTACTTTTTGCGCTTTTTGCCCACGATCAGCAGGGCAACCGCGCCGCCGCTGATAGCCAGAATAGCGATCAGCAGCGCCAGCGGGAATGTGTCCGACGTCTGCGGAATATGCGTCATCGGGGCAGGTGTTGCGGTAGCAACGGGCTTCGGGGTTGCGGTAGGTGCGGGGGTAGCTGTGGGTGCCGGGGCAGCAGAAGGCTCCTGGCTGGGGGTGGGCGCAGGCGTGGCCTTCGGCGTGTAGGTATTTGTAAAGGTCATGCTTGCGGGCACTTCCGTAAGCGCTGCCTTCATCTTGCCGCTGCCATCGTCCTGCACCTCAACTTTAAAGGTGTAGGTCTGGTCATCATAGCTTACGCCTTCGGCGTCGCCCTTGACCTCCGATACCGTGTAGGTGTAGGCGGTGGGGGCGGCGTCACTCTTGTTGGGGTCAAGATCCTTATAGGTCAGCGCAAATGTCACCTTGCCGCTGGCATCGTTGGTAGCGGTCAGGCCATTGTGCGCTGCGTCCTCCGGGCAAGACAGCTTAAAGGTGAATTCGCCTGCGTTCAGAGCACGGCCGGTCAGGTTCTTTTGCAGGGTAATGGTTACTGCGTCGGAATCCGCTGCGGCATAGCTGTTGCGGAAAGTCGGCGTTACGCCATCCCCCAGCGGGGTGGTCTTGTCGGCCTGATAATAGGTGATGCTCTCGATGTCCAGTTTGCCGTTGCCTTCCTTATCCCACAATTTCACGCACACAGTATAAACCGTGGGGTCATAGGTAATGCCGTCATTGGCATCGACAGGCTTGACCTCGCTGATGGTATACCAATGCGTCAGCAGGTCTTGCATTTCCTCGGTCGGCGCGATTTCCCCGCCGTTGTTGTCATCAGGGGTCAGCGAAAGCAAAGCGGGCTGGCGATGCACATCGGGCTGGTTGTCCTCGGTGGGCTGCTCGGTCGCGGTGGGCTGCTCGGTCGCGGTAGGCTGCTCGGTCGCGGTAGGCTGCTCGGTCGCAGTAGGCTGCTCGGTCGCAGTAGGCTGCTCGGTCGCAGTGGGCTGCTCGGTCTCGGTGGGCTGCTCGGTCTCGGTGGGCTGCTCGGTCTCGGTGGGCTGCTCGGTCACAGTGGGCTGCTCGGTCGCGGTCGGCTGCTCGTTCTCGGTGGGCTGCTCATTCTCGGCGGGCTGCTCGTCTACAACGGGCTTTTCATCCTCGGTGGGCTGCTCGGTCGGCAGGTCGGCAAACAGTGCGGCATAGGTTGTCATGGTTTTGTTAAAACCAATGGGGGAGAATGTAACCGTGCCGTCTGCGTTGTTCGTGCCGGTGGAAACTTCGGTACCGTTCTCATCGGTCACAATAAAGTGGAACTCGCCCTTCTTAAGATCGCGGCCAGTCAAAACCTTGGTGGCTTTGGGTTCAAACTTGACCTTATCGCCCGCCGTTGCTGTGTAGGTGTTTACAAACTGTGCACCGCCAACGGTTTCGCCGTCCAGCTTATAAACGGGTTTGCTTGCCTCAAGTTGGCCTTCGCCGTTATCTTTGACTTCGAAGGTGACCTCGTATTCACGGGTATCGTACTTGATGCCGCCGAGGTTGTTATTCACCTCACGCATGACATAGGTCTTTTCGCCTACGGCCTGCGTGAAGGTGGGCAGGGTAAACGTAACGTTGCCGTTTTCGTCGTTCGTGGCGGTAGCAGAAACTGTGTTGTTTGTCTTATCGAGCAATTCAAACGAGAATTCGCCCGCGTTCAGTGTGCGTGTGCCGACTTGGACATCCAGTATCTTGGTGGCGTACAAATTTACCGTAACTTCGCTGGCGGAATAGGTGTTGACAAATGTTGCGACCTTGCTTCCTTCGGGAGTAGCAGTGTAATCGGTCTCGCCGTTGCGCTTATAATAATAATGGGTTTCGCCGCTTAATTTGCCGTTGCCCTCGTCCTTGACAGTAACCACGACCTTATAATCGGTGGTGTCGTAGGTGACGCCCGGAATCGAGCCGCTATCCTCAGAGATGTGGTAAGTATACTTACCTACGGCGTCGAATACCAACTGTTGATCACCGCCGATGTAGGCGGTTTTATTCAAGCTGTTGACAGAAGCGGTGGTATTGCCCGGCATGGGGGCATTGCCCTCACGTGTCAGGGTAAAATTGAAGGTATCCGTATCGTTCCAAGCGCGGCCATTCAGCACTTTTTCGACATGGAACAGGTCTTTGGCTACAGGCGTGTACGGTTGTGCGTTGTAGGTGTTTACAAACTTAGCTTTTCCGTTTTCGGCGTCGCCGCTGTAAACAACCGTGGCTTTCAGCTGGTTTTCAGCATCCAGCGCAACCGTGACGGTGGCGGTGACATCCGCGGCATTGGTCATACCATTGGCGGGGGTACTCGTCTCTTTGATGGTGTAGGTGTAAGTACCCGCCTTTTTGTAGGTGATTGTACCGAAATTGGCGGTCGGTGCGGTTTTGGTTGCCGTTGCGGTTTTGCTGCCGTCAGTGGGCATCGGGGCATTGTCTTTCGCCGTAAGGGTAAAGGTGAATTCTTCGCCATCCTTCCAGTCACGGCCGGAAATGCTCTTGCTTACACCCAGCGTGGCCTCGGCTTTACCTGTAAAGATGTTGGTGAAGGTTACCTCATTGGCGGTTACTTGTTTCCACTGATTGTCATTCCACTTATAGTAGGTGGTCGTGACGGTCAGGATATACTTAACATTAAGAGCATTATACTTGTAAGAAACCTCGGCTTTAATCAGATACTGTTCTTGGCTGTAATCAATATTAGCCTTCTTATTATCCTGCTTTTCGGTAAGCAGGTAATAATAGGTCTTACCCTTGTCATTTGCCAGCGTATAGGTAATATCATCAAAGGTAATCTCACCAGCCGCATTGTTGATGGTGCTTGCCGTGCCGTTTGCCGCGTTGCCAGGCATGGGGATGTTGTTGTTGTCGGCCAGCGGTACATTGTTTTCGTTTACCGTTGCAGGTTCGAGTTTGAAGTGGAACTGACCGTTGGTCAAATTCATCGAATTGCCTAGCTCATCCTTGTAGACTTTCTTAGCCTCAATATTGAGCGTCTCGGTGTCATCCTTAAAGATGTTGGTAAACGTGACATTCTTCGCATCTGTGGTTTGGTCATCACCGGATATATGCTCAATATGAGCGGATTTCATTTTCAGGCTGCCGCTGCCGTCGTCCGTGATGGTAACCGTCACGCGGTAGTAGGAGCTGTCATACGAAACACCTGCAATCTTATCCTTGTCGGCGGGGGCAACTTCGGTGATGTCGTACATATACGTGCCGGGTTTGGTGAAGGTGACACTTCCGAAGTTAAAGGAAACAGGTTTATTGGCGACGTCAAGGATGGTTTTCTTCACTTCGCGCTCAATATAGCTGTTGTTACCAGCCTCTTTAGGCAGCGGTGCGCCATTGGTGGCCTCCAGCCGGAAGGTAAAGCTATCGCCTAACTGCCATCTGCGGCCCTGCAAAATCTTTTCGCCCTTGAACGGGTAATTGTCGTCCGTCGGGTTTACCACAATCTCAGCGGGCTCATAGGTGTTTGTCACCGTAACTTCTTTGGCTGTACCTGCCGTGACCGTGCCCTTGTCGTTCGTAATGTTACTGGTATAGCCGGTAGGCGGAGTTTCTTCCGTGATGGTATAGTTGCTGCCCGCGGGCAAGCCCACAATCTCGGCAGTCTGGTCTTTTTTCAGGGTGAAAGTACCGCCGTTTTTGATGGTTTGGGTACCCTCAGTGCCGGTAACGGTGTAGTTGTACGTGGCAGTGGGGTCCACGTTATCGCCCGCCAACTCAAACTTCATCGTAAATTCGGCGTCGGGGTTCGGGTTCAGACCCTTGTCGGCTTCCACCTTCTTGGTAACTTTCAAGCTGCCGGTGGCGTTCATGGTCAGCTTACCGTTGTTGCCAAGGTACAGCACACCCTTGTTTGCGTCAAGATCCCACTGGAAGTCAATGCGGCGGTCGGCAGTGCCGGTTCTGTTGCCAGGAGTACCATCTGCCTCTTTCTTATCGCCCAGCTGGTTATCAATGGCGGAGGGCAAGCTGCCTTTTTTGGTGTCCGCCTTGATGTACCATTTGCCATCTTCTTCTTTTTTAATGCAACTTTGGATTTCCTCATCAGTTGCAATGCGAACGGGCACCCAACGGGTCTCGCGAACCGTATCAGTATGCGCAGGAGATTCCAGCTGCAAATAGTCCAGCTTGTAGTAGTAGGTCTGTTTCGGTTCTACAGCTGTGGCCTCCGTATACGTTGCTTCCCCCGTTTTGGTGTACAGCAGGGTATCCTCGGTATGATAGTAGAAGTTATTGCTTGTTGCAGGGGTAAAGGTGGCAGTGGTCGAGCCGATGGTTGTTTTGCCGTCTGCCGCTGTATTGTTTTTATCAAATTTGTTGGAGTAGAAGCTGATTGTGCCGTCGTCTTTGGCGTTTTTCGCAACGTAGGCGGCAAGGTCGGGGTCGGTAAATTTGCCGGACGCAATCTGCTGGCACACATTCTCTTTATCTTTAAGGCCGACAGAGTAGATGACGCTGATGGGCTGGGCGTTGTTGACTTCCAGCTTGGGGGTGCCATCGGTGTTTGTGGCCTTATAATACCGCAGGGGCAGCATACTGGCAGGGATCTTGACCTGCACACGGTCGCCCTCTGCGACGCTGCCATGGGTGACGGTGATAATGATGTGGCTCAAATCGGCTGTATTGGGGTAGGCACCGCTGACCGTGTCGTCATGCGTACCCGTAAAGGTATAGGTATCCACATTGCCGATGGTTTTTTTGCTCGGCTTCGTAAAGACCTGGTCGGAAAAGGCAACGGCCTCAAAGCTCTTGACTTCCATATAATCGCCCAGGGGATCATCGAAAGTCACGTAGCCGTCTGTTTCGGGTTTGTCCGTAACCTGCGTGGGGCCTGCCAGTGTGATAGATATGGAATTGAAGATGTTCTCAAAGACCGTCTTCAACCCATCAGCGCTGGAAGCCGCCATATAGTAATTTGCATTGTCAGGTCTGTCGCCGAAGTTCCAGTTCCAGGTTCTTTTGGGTTTCGTGTAAGTGGCAAGGGGGTAGTTGCTGGAGACCGCCTGCATATACTTGTTTGCTTTTGAAGTTCCGTAAGCGTTGACATCGGCGTCCGGGTTCGCACCGTCAAAAATGCCGACCGTGTAAACCACGGTACCCGCATCCTTGAGGGATTTAGCCGCTTTGATGGCATCGGAAGCAATGTCATTGTCAAACCCGTTGCTGTTGTTAGGCTCGCCATCGGTAAAGAAGATGACGACCTGTTTGGCATTGGGGCGCGGACTCTTCAGCACGGTTTGGGCATGCTTTAAGCCCAAATCTGCACGGGTGGCACCGGCAGGTCGAATACCACTGACCGCAGTTTTGAGCGCAGCGGCACCGGTGTCATCACATACGGTAAGCCCCTTTACAATCTGCGAGTAGTTGTATGTGTACCAGCCGTCGCGGTAGGTATCATTGCCGATCGCGTTCGTGCTATTGCCCGCAAATTTCACAATGGAAAGTTTGATTTTCTTATCTGTATCCGTGATTTTCGCGTTCTGAGTTTTGGCGCTGTCAATAAAGTTATTGACAGCGCTTTGTGCCATCGCTCATAGTCTCATCCATACTGCCGGAGGCATCCAGCACCATGACAATATCCAGAGCCTGCGTATTGGTGGTGGTGGTAGACGCATAGGAGGACAGCGCAGACAGCGCGACCAGGAAATCAGCGTCTTCGGTATCGGACACCTTGATGGCGGGCTGGTCTTTCAGTTCGCCGCTGAAGGTGATTTCGCCTTTCTCCACCGTTTTATCGGCCCAAATACGGCCTGTGGTGGCGTTGTTATAGGCCTGTGTGTGCTCCCACGCATTAAACGTGTTGGGATCGCTGATGGTTTCACTGTTGGCTGTTGCCTGCGCCGCGGTGGTTTCCCCCTCTGCATAGGCAGAGACAGGAACCAACACCGTGAACAGGAGTGCCAGCGTCAACAGGGCGGTTTGCAACCGTATGAGTTTACTGTGCATAGTTTCCATTCAATCCTTTCTCTTTGTTGCGGAACATCTATAAATAAACAGGGCCAGGCCCCGGTATGCCTGATAAATATATCCGAATTTACTTGAAATTGCCCTTATCGCTTTTCCTTAAAATAGTCTAAGCAGACAAAAGGGTACAAAAAATCCACTATACCTAGTATAGTACAGTGGATTTATCAGAATATCTATTACCCAAAGGTTAACAATTTGCCATCCATGCGGCCAGCCGCCGGCGTTTGGAGCGTGTGTCCCCCTCAATGTTCAGCTTAGAATAAATGCGGTTGCAGTATTGCTTGACGCTGCCCTCGGACAGAAACAGTTTCGCCGCGATCTCACGGTTGGAAAGCCTTGCGGCAATCAGTGCGCAGATTTCGCGCTCACGCTCTGTCAGCACATCAAACCCTGCCGGATAGGCACGGGTATACGGGAGTCCGGCGCTGTGCGTCTCCAGCGCCTCCCCAAGCGCCTGAATCCGGCTTGTAAAAGCATCCTGCGGCATATCCTGCAAAAGCGGTTTTAGATAGCGGTAGTTCTCCGCAAAAGGAAGCACCAGACCATCCATTTTTGCTTCCTGCAGGGTTTCCTGCAGCAGCGCGGCAGCCTCGGTCTGTTTGGCCATCATCGCGTAGGCGGCGGCCGTCTGGATGCGCAGGTACAGCGCAACCAGACTGTAACGGAAAGCGGCGGCGCCCTCGAGCAGCTTTTCACTTCGGCCTATGACCTTCGGCCACGCCTTTTGGGTCAGATAGACCTGATTTTCAATCAGCAGAATCATCGGACGCCCGGGCGCAAGAAAGTTTATGCCCTCCAACCGATGCAGGCGGAACGGCTCCGGTATCGCTTCTTCCTGCCCAAGCAGCGCATAATAGTAGGCACAGCAGGCATCCCAAAAGCGTACCCACGGGGCATTGTGCTGTTGCTGCAGCAGCTCATAGCGCCCCAGCGGTGTATAACGCGGGGCACCCTGCCCGAACAGGGAAAGCCGAAGCGAGAGAAAGTCACCGCAGAGCGCAATATTCTCCTGTCCGCTGCCGTCCGTCTGCGCATAGGTGCGCTCCAGCGCAATCATTGCATCATCAAGCTGCCCGCGCGTAAAAGCAGCTTCCGCCTGCATCAGGCGGTCAGCCCCTATGCCGTGATCATCTGTAATTTTACAGTAGTGCGGCATACAGCGGTCTAACTCGGCCAGCTCGGCATCCAGCGCACCGGGCTTGCTGTGGTACATCATCAGCACTGAGGGCGAATTAAATGTCCAGCCGTTCGCTTTTTGGATACTGATAGCCGGGCGCGTCATTTTTTCGCTGGCGCTGCGGTGCAGTACGCTCATGGCCGCTATATCATTATAAAAAAGGAAGCTTGTGATCAGGTCGCACTCCCCTAACAGGTTGCTGCGCTCTTCCTCGGGCCATGCGGGGTGCTCGTCAACGGTTTCCAACAGAAGGTTTTTCAATTCCAGCATTTTGGGAATCTGATGCCAGTTGAACATACAACGCATCAGCACCAGCAGGGCAATGGGGTGTTCCTTCAGCGTTGATTTTGGGCAGGCATCCAGATCGGCCAGGGTTATTTTGGGCCGCGTGATAGCCAGACGAATGCCGGTGTCTTTCTCAACCACACGCAGCAGCGCATCATAATCGCCGCAGGCACGGTAGGCCGTCATGGCGTGCAGCAGGTGCCCATGCTGCTCATACCATTGGCCGTATCGGTCGTAATAGGCGGTCTGCTTCTCTGCCGGCAGCTTATGGAACGCCCGCATGGCGCAATGCTTCATCACGTGATGGCAGCGATACCGGTCACTGTCCGGCAAACGCTTTACAAAAGCATTGCGGGTGGTCAAATCTGCCAGCAGCTCGGCGGCATCCGCCCGCCCTGTGACAGCTTTGGCCATTTCGATGGTAAACTCATCGGCCAGACTCAGCACGGTTAAAAATTCCTGCTGCATGGGCGGCAGCGGGTCGATCATGGTAGCCGTAAACAGGTTGTATATATCAGAACCGCGCTCCGGCAGGGCACCGCGGTCCGCCAGGGTCCGCAAATTCAGATAGACGGCTGAGATCCAACCCTCCGTCGCGTAGAGAAGCTGCTGCAGCTGACTCTCTGTCAGGTCAGCACCGCAGCGGCGGGTGTAGACGGCGAGGTCATCCTTGTCCAGCCGCAGCTGCTTGGGGCCAAGGATACATACCCTGCTGCACAGCTTCGTGATTTCAGCTTGCGAAAGGAAGTGGTTTCTACTGGCTATAATGATATGTACATTCTTAGGGAGCCGGACAGCACATTTGCAAAGAAAATCTGCGCAGCGGGGACCTCGCAGCAGATGGTAATCATCCAGAAAAATATAGAATGGGCCTGTTCCGGCCAACGCGCGGTTCATGTCATCCATCAACAGCATGACGCCTTGAAGATCCGACGGCAATTCATATTGGCGCAGGAAATCAAGGCCCGCATGTGCAAAGGCTGACTGTGCACTCCGCCAGAAGATTGCCAGACTGTCGGAGTAAATGCTGATGCGAACCACCCGTGTACCGGGTACTTTGCTGCGTTCCCCCAAAAACCAGTTGACGGCGGTGGTTTTACCGTACCCCATGGGAGCAACCACGCAGGTCATTGCGTATTGGTCGATCTGCTGCAGCTGTGCCTGCAAGCGATCCGACATATAGATGTCATTCAAATTGGTATTTCGATTTTGCATAATCGTGACCTTACAACCGATCAAGTCCATCACTTTTGAACTTACTGTAATTATTATAGTACAAAATCGCCTCAAAAACAAGAAAAACCGATGTTTTGTGGCAACATTGAACTTCAGGAACAGGTAAGGTATAATAAGCACAGGAAAAACCAGTATGAAAGCGCAAACCGTTCCAGTTAAAAGGGAAGTGATCGACTATGGACTATATCCGCATCACGAAAGAAAACATTGACAAGGAGCACATCTGCTGTGCCATGTCCGGCAAGCAGTGCCTGGCAAAAAAGGAATGGCTCAAACAGCGCTTTGACGAAGGGCTGGTTTTCTGCCGCAGCGTGGAGCGCGGCAAATGCTTTATTGAATACATCCCGGCGGAAAACGCCTGGCTGCCCATTGAGGCGGAGGGCTGTCTGCACATCAACTGCCTCTGGGTCTCCGGGGCGCTGAAAGGCCACGGCTACGCGAAAGAACTGCTGGCCCGATGCGTCAACGATGCCCGGGCGCAGGGGCGTAAGGGAGTGTGTATTCTGTCTGCCGAGGGACGCAAGCGCGAATTCCTGGCCGACGCCAGGTTTCTGGCACATGAGGGCTTTTCCACGGCGGATGTGTCCGACTGCGGCATCACGCTGATGTACCTGCCGCTTTCCCCTGACGCTGCGCCGCCCAAGTTCAAGCCCTGTGCCAAGCACCCACAGGCTGCAGAGCCCGGCTTTGTGCTCTACTATACCGACCAATGCCCTTTTACCTGTTATTGGGTGCCGCGCGTGGCAGAGACTGCCCGGGCCCACGGCATCCCGCTGACCATACACCACATCACCGACCGCGAGACTGCGCAGAACACGCCCGCCCCGGTCACGACCTATGCCCTGTTCCGGGATGGGAAGTTTTTGACACAGGGTATCCAGTCCGATAAGAAGTTTTTGGCACTGGCAGGCAAGGCTGATTCCTGACCGCGCTGGTGAGCGCATTCGGACGAGCATATACAACAGCCCCTCTTTACTTGTTCCGTTACACATTCGACCAACTGTAAAGTATAGAAGCATTTTCATAAACCTTGTCGTTATGAGCTTGTTCTATGGTTTACAGTGTAAATAAACCGACAGCAGCGACAGCGCGTATTGGGCTGTACAGGAGAACATCAACGCCAGCTTTACGAGCATGGGTGTGGCCTGTTGGCTTTGCTCCACCGCCGAGGGGCAGTGTACCTACTGGACTGTTACGTTCAACGAAAACTTCTACTTGTTTTCATACAGAAATTATGATATAATTTCTGTATGAAAGAGAGGTGCTATCTATGCCGAACATTCGTTCCAGCGCAGATTTGAGAAACAACTACAATGACATTTCCTCTTACTGCCATGCCTACAACGAGCCGGTCTTTATTACCAAAAACGGTAAGGGCGACCTTGCCGTTATGAGCATGGAAACCTACGAGGAAATGGCGGGCCGCATTGAACTGTACAGCAAGCTGCAAGAGGGCCTTGCCGACATTGACGCTGGGAACACACGCCCCTTTGCCGATGTTATGGCTGATTTGCGCCACCGCAGGGAGCGCAGATGAAATACAACATTCATGTCACCCAAGCCGCCGAGCGCGATATGGCGAACGCCTACGACTATATCGACCTTGTACTGAAAAATCCAACTGCCGCCGACAAGCTGTTGGATGTGGCCGACGAAAAAATCGGAGCACTGGCAGAATTCCCGCACAAATTTGAAGTCGTTTCTGACAAACTGCTTTCCTTGTGGGGAATCCGCTTCACCATCGTTATGAATTATCTTGCGTTCTACACGGTGGACGATGCCACGCAAACGGTGCATATCGTGCGGTTTCTCTACGGCAAAAGCAACTGGATCACCATTCTGAAAACTGGTGCAGCAAACGGAAGTTTGCCGGTGTTCTCATAACCGAATATTTTATCTGGGCGCTCACTTTTGTGGGCGCTTTTTCTATTGGAGGAAAACATGATTTATGACGAACTTATTGAAGAATTAGCGTTGACCCTGCTTACAAAGGCAAGGTATGAGGGCTGTATTAGCGTTATAGACGGTTTCTCACAGTGCGAGGAGGATAAAACTCGCATAGAGTATCCTATTGACGGTGTTATGCGCATCATGCCGGTGGGCAGCGAAATCTGGCCGGAAGAGTGCGAACCGTTACTGAAAAAAATCGGTGCTGAAACGATTGGAGACGTTGCCGATTATCTAAACAAAAGCAAATCCGAAAATTCAAGTGCCGATGATGTTCTTTTTACTGCGTTGCTCAAAATCTGCTATGAGAATATGGACATGGACGGCAAGATGGTATTTTGGGAAGATATGCTTGAAAACAACTCCTTGGAATGGAGAGATGTTGAATGATTTGCATACACGAAGTGATTTATTCAGTATGCAGTCGTAATTTTTGTGGGATCTTATCTGCTTCGGAGGATTTTATGACGCACGATGAAATGATGAGTCTGTTAGCCAACACATTGGCAGATGCAGCCGGACACGCTGGCTGTTTACCTATTTTGGACTGTTTCAGCCCGCATCCGGGAGAGGAAGTAACCGTAAGCATTCCTATGTGTGACGACACGGTGGATATTGTGCTGGAAGATCTCGGTTTTCCGCACGAGTGGGAAGAATTGTTGGAGAACAGCGGTGCAGATACTATGGGCGACCTTGTTGATTACCTGTGCTATTGTTCGCAAAACAATATTTCTCTTGCCATTTCCCCTGAAGATGAGGAAAAGCTGTATGCAACGCTGATTGATGTCTGCTATGAAAATATGTCTTATGACAGGCAGGTCGATTTTTGGCGTCATGTGCTGGAAACCAATTCTTTGGTGTGCGAGGTAAAAGAATGACCCTGCAGGAGCAGCTCTGCGAAAAAATGCGGGTGGAGCAGAGCGCCTATTGCCTATGGCTGACCGCACAGCCGCCAGAAGAAATTCTACATCACGCCTACGAGTACAGCGTCCGTGAGGACATTATTCTTGCAACGGAAGAAATGAACCTCACCCCTGCACAGGTGCGGGCGCTGCTGAAATCTCCCGCGCCGCTGGCGGATGTGTATAAGGATTTTTCCAAGCTGGAAACCGATTATATGAGCATTGTGGCTCAGTGCGTGGAAGACCGTGCAGATGACTTGCTGAAAAAGGAGCAGCAGCAGAACCCACCCAAAGTATATCGACAGTCCGTCACTTATGCCCGTGAGCATGGTGAATTGCCACAGTACCATGCGTCTTGCCACTTGAATGAAAGGTGTCGGGACGAAATTGACGCAGCGCTTGCACAGCGCTTTGATGGTATGCGGCTGGGCGCTGGCGCTGTTGAACAGGTAGTGGCGGAATATGGTTTGGAGCGCACAAAATATGTGTTGGCAGCGGCCATTCAAACCCGTGATGGAGATGGTCGCATTTCGCGCACAAATAGAAAATGGGCAGATTCCATTCGCACGATCAAAGATATGGATCGCCGTGGATTTGACCGTTCCTGTTACTACGCTGACCTACAAGCGCATACCTGCCTATTGGACGGTTTTGTAAACCAAGTGCGAAAATTTGAAAAAGCCAAAGCCCAGCCCGCCCAAGATACCCCCGAAAGATAACCGCAGCGTCTGCATTTTGCAGGCGCTTTTTTTCGTGAAAAAATCTCTGTTTTGAAAGGATTTCACAATGAAAGAAACACATTATAAATTGAAGCAACGCGTTACCGCGCTGTTTGCGGCGGCGGTAATGCTCTGCTCCATGCTGCCCGGTGCAGCGTTTGCGGAGGAACCCACACCGCAGCCCACCGAGGAAACCGCGCAGATGGAGCAGCAGACCGAGCCGTCTGAAACAGACAACGGCCAGACCGACGAGAGCAGCCCCGACCCCGGCGAGGATGTAACCGAAGCCACCCCGGAAACGGCAGAAGAGCAGCCCGCTGAAGAAGAAATCTCTGCTGCCGTTGTCGGCGCGGAACTGTACACTGACTTGCCCGATACACCCATTGGTTCCTACATCGGCAGCGAGGGTTTGCCGGTTGCCACTGGTGAAACCAAAATCGGCATTTCCGAGTGGCCCGAAAGCCAGCTGGAAGAAGGCGGCAGCTATCTGACTGCCGTTGCACTGGACAATGACGGCCTTACCATGGCCGCGCCCCTGCTAGATGGCGCAGACTATGCCATTGTTCCCATTATGGCGCAGGTCGAATATCCCGCAGACGGCAGCAGCACCGACATGATCCTGCCGGATGGCGTGACCTTGCTGGACTTTTACGGCGAACCCGCCACTGATGCCGATGCCTTGCTGCACAATAGCTACCATGAAACCTCTGCCGCCGTCATGGGCGTATATGTACAGGCCGCTGCCGATTTTAACGCACAGCTTGTCTACACCGGCCCGGACGGCAGCACGCAGACTAAAACGCTGTATGTCACCATTGACCGTGAACACACGGTGGCATCTCCGTTTGCTGATGCCGGTATTGCTGCCTACGGCGAACGCCCTATCCCCGACGTAACAAGTGGCAAGATCACCAAGGTTGCCAAGGTCAACGGCACTTGGCTGATTTGGTTCAACGGCGAACCCGCCTACTGCTGCACCCCCGGCGCAGACGGCCAGCCCAAGAACTGTCCAACGTACACTTATGTCAATACTTCTATGGTTGGCGCAGACCAGTATGTACCCGGCGACCACTATGGCAACCAGTACAGAATCTGGGGCGGTTTGACCCAGCTTTCGCTCGGTATGCAGGAGCTCCCTCCGGTTGCACTCTCCGCAGAAGCGCCGAGTTTGCTGGATTCCTGCCGCACGATCTATACAGATGCGCAGATGCAGATTATCGAGAATTATCCTGACAGCACTGCCGCCAAAATTCTTATGGGATCCGCACAGGCGCTGTTGGAGGGCACAGACACTTACGCATCCGCCCGCGGCTACTATACCTATATTTATCAGCCGGGCCGCGCGGGCTGGCAGACTGTGGCTGTGATTGGCCCCGAAATCTCCGATGACGAACCGAACCCCAAACCCATCGTGCAGGAAATTTACGCCAACTGGGAAGCCCCTGCGCAGACCGCAAGCGGCAGCTTTGATTTTGACTACGGTATCATCACCAACAAGGTGCAGCTTAAAACCACCGAGAAAGTGGACGGCGCGACCATCGAGATTGAACCCATCACCAAAAGCGGTACTATTGACGGCGGCACATGGAATATTTCTCCCGCAGATAAACAGACCGTCACCACTGCTGGCCATACCAACGATGACAATTTTCAAAACAATGGCGGTGCTGCATCTGCAAGTTGGACGCTGCACTACTCCGTAAGCAAAACCACCGACAGCCGCAACGGACGAGTAGGCCCCTACACCACGCAGGACGAAGCCGATGCAGCCGCCGACAGCGCCCGCGATGCTGCGATTGCCGAGTTGCAGGGCGAGGCGCAGCGCATGGTGGACAATGCGGTTGCATCTGCAAAGGCAGAACTGGCGAACGTCAAATTCCGCTATGAGGAAGTGGGTGTTCCATACGGTTTTGAAATGTATTGGGGCAGCAACGGCAGCAACCAGACCATTTCTGTACCGGCCAATTCCAACAATGCCTATCTGATGAAAAACGATGAATGGTCCTTGCAGGTCAACATCAAGAAAACCGACAGCGAAACCGGCAATCAGATTGCTGCCGACGCGCAATATGAGATTTTCCAGTGGGATACTGTAACAGGCAAATACCAGCCCACCGGCGGTTACAACACTTACAGTGTGCAGCGCCAAGGCGATGGCACTTATGCGGTCATCAACAGTGCGGCCTATGCGACCACGGATTCCATGCGGCATACTCTCTACTACACCCAGCGTAATACGGGCAAGTTTATCATCGTGGAAAGCAAAGCGCCCACAGGCTATTTTGGCGATTGGACAGACATCAATCATCCCGGCATGGCCAACACTCCGCTGGGCAAGCGCGGTTACTATATCGAAATCACCGAGGACAGCGACAATTCTGTAATCTGGCTGGACAACGCTGACTATAATGCCGACATTGCCGCTGCCGACAAAGGCGGCACCAAACTTGTCACCAGTACAGGCGTAGAAACCACCGTTACCATCTACGACACTGCCAAGGATCCCCGTCGTACTTATAACACCGACAATAGCGGCAAGGCGGCCAATGAGGACAGCTACACAATCACGCCCTCAGACGGCGTTATGAAAAATGACCGCACCTTGGGCGAAATCAGCATCTCCAAGGTTGACCTTGATGCCGTGCGGTATGTGGGCGGCAGCACCGCCCACGGCACAGCCCTTGCCAGCGGGCAGGCTCACGGCGATGCCGCGCTGGACGGCGCGGTGTACGACCTTTACGCCGCCGAAGATATTACGCACCCCGATGGTGTGACCGGCGTGGTGGACTACTCCAAAATCGTGGATGTAGACGGCAATCCCATCTGGCACACCACAATCCGCGACAACAGCGGGCAGTGGGTGTCTGATTATTTACCCGTTCTGAAAAAAGACCACCTTGTAGCCAGCGCTAAAAACGAGAATGGCTGGCTGTGCTTCAGCAATTTGTACCTCGGCAAATATTATGTCGTAGAGCGTTCCACCGGCGTGGTTATCCCGCTGCGTGACGGCGCTCTTGCTGTTTCCGGCACCTATCCCACCGTGGACAGCCGCACCAAGGCAGCCACCGGGCAGACCGCCGC
>ERZ827363.1928-NODE-1928-length-18940-cov-3.831030_pt1 | contig 18940 bp, 18 predicted proteins | sample MGYA00519776_ERZ827363 | MGnify/ENA primary metagenome ERZ827363 (study PRJEB31778, sample SAMEA3449288) | human gut metagenome | biome: human gut; feature: human-associated habitat; material: faeces | place: United Kingdom | collected 2010/2012 ...
TTGCTGAATTCCTTCCTGATTATAAGAATCTTGATGAATTAAAGGATCATTACAGAAGAGGTGGTCTTGGAGATGTTAAGGTTAAGAAGTTCCTTCTTAATGTTATCAACAAGGAGCTTGAACCAATCAGAGCAAGAAGACATGAATATGAAAAGGATATTCCAGAAGTATATAATATCCTTAAGAGAGGTACAGAAGCGGCTTACGCTGTTGCACAGGACACTCTTGATGATGTCAAGGCTGCTATGAAGATTGATTATTTTAATGATGCAGAACTTATTAAGGTTCAGTCAGAAAAATACAGCAGAACAGAGTAATTATTTTAATTAAATATACACACGGAGGCTTTTCTATTATGAGACATTTACTTAGTCCGCTTGATTTAAGCGTTGGTGAACTGGCAAGATTATTAGATCTTGCAAGAGACATTTCAAAGGATCCATCAAAGTATGGTCATGTATGTGATGGAAAGAAGATAGCCACATTGTTCTATGAGCCAAGTACTAGAACAAGATTAAGCTTCGAGGCTGCCATGATTAACCTTGGCGGTCAGGTATTAGGCTTTTCTGAGGCTTCTTCAAGCTCAGCGTCAAAGGGTGAAAGTGTTGCAGATACTATAAGAGTTATCTCTTGTTATGCAGATATATGTGCAATGCGTCATCCAAAGGAAGGTGCTCCGATGGTAGCTTCCGAGTATTCACACATCCCTATTATTAATGCAGGTGATGGTGGACATCAGCATCCTACACAGACACTTACTGATCTTATGACAATAAGGGAGCTTCGTGGTTCACTCGATAACTTTACTATCGGTTTATGTGGTGACCTTAAGTTCGGAAGAACAGTTCACTCACTTATAAGTTCATTAGTTAGATACAAGAATGTAAAGTTTGTCCTTATATCGCCTAAGGAGTTAAGAATTCCTGATTATATCAGGGATGATGTGCTTAAGGCTAATAACTGCGATTTCGTAGAAGTTGAGAATCTTGAACAGGCTATGCCTGAGCTTGATATTCTCTATATGACAAGAGTACAGAGAGAAAGATTCTTCAGTGAAGATGAATATTTAAGAATGAAAGATTTCTATATACTTGATGAAGATAAGATGGCACTTGGAAAGCCTGATATGTATGTTCTTCATCCGCTTCCAAGAGTTAATGAAATATCTGTTGACGTTGACAATGATGACAGAGCTGCTTATTTCAAGCAGGTTCAGTTTGGTGTATATGTAAGAATGGCACTTATACTTACTTTACTTGGACTTGATACAGTGGTTAATCCATCATTAGCGCATGTACTTGATTCACTGGATGCATAAGGAGGAAAATTTATGTTAAATGTAGGCGAACTTAATGAAGGCTTTGTTCTTGACCATATTGAAGCAGGAAAGGCCATGATGATATACAATTACTTAGGACTTGATAAGCTTGACTGTCAGGTTGCTATTATTAAGAATGCAAGAAGTGGTAAGATGGGAAAGAAAGACATTATTAAGATTGAAGGTGGTCTTGATCTTGTTGATCTTGATGTTTTAGGATTCGTTGACCATAACATTACTGTAAATATTATTAAGAATGGTGAAATAGTAGAGAAGAAGAGACTATCTCTTCCAAAGCAGGTTACTAATATTATCAAATGTAAGAATCCAAGATGTATCACATCTATCGAGCAGGGCTTAAAGCAGGTGTTCGTACTTGCTGATGAGGAAAAGCAGGTTTACAGATGTAAGTACTGTGAAGAGAAATATTCATAAAAATTAATGGCTGTCGTTACTAAACGGCAGCCATTTTAATATATGTGTCAAAGACACATTTACTTAAGTTCTTTAATTATCATATTATTAGGTCTTGAAATCTTAAGCTCCGGACCATTCATTATTATAAGCCCTTTGTCGTATTTTACAGTAAATATTGTAATAGAATTCCCTTCATTATTCATTGACATTAAATGCTTGTCGTCAGGGAAGAGCCTTATGTACTTAGGATAATCACCACTGATAGGGAGAGAATTAAGGCTTGAGAGCTTTCCTGTTTTGGAATCAACCTTGTATATTGTAACTGTATTATCGCCGGCGTTAGAGCAGAGCAGATGCTTTCCTGTGCTGTCAAATGTTATGTTAGCAGCGGCACTGTTAGATTTATGGTCTCTTCTTACAGTGAATATATTCTGTACTAAATCAAAACGGTCTTTGTCTGAATTCTTATCATAAGAATATACATTAATATAATTCTTCATTTCGCAGACAACATAAGCAAACTTACCATCCTGACTGAATTCAATCTGTCTTGGTGCAGATTCCTGCTGTGAACGGATTATATCGTATAACTTTAATTTACCGGTTACATGATTGAATTCATAAAGCTTAATCTGGTCAATTCCAGGGTCACATACACATAAAAGTTCTTCGTCAGGTGTGAATGTGCTCCAGCTTATATGAGGACGGAAATTTCTTTCGGCAACACTTCCGATTCCTTTATGAAATATTTCATCAGCTATAAATCCCGCTGAACCATCAGCATTGATGTGCAAAACAGTAATCTTGCCGTCATGATATCCGGAAACAACAAGGAATCTGTTATCACTTGTTACGCATATATGACAGCCACGCATTCCGTTAATGGACGCAACATTCATAAGCTCAAGACTTCCATCTTCTAATACAGCATAAGCTGAAACACCCTGGTCACATATAGAGTATAAGAAATTCTTATCATGTGAAAATGCAATGAAAGAAGGGTTATCAATTGCCACCTCTTCACGTTCTGTTATTCTTCCTTTAGCTACATCACAGTCATATATATGGATACCCTTACTGCTTTCGTGTGTATAGCTGCCTGCATAAGCTACATATTTCTTATCCATGATTATCCGCCTCCGTAAAACATATATATTACTATTTTATAGCATAAGTAAAGGATTTTCAATACTGGTCAGATACATTTTTGCTTAACCTTTTCAGGACAAATACTTACAAGTATAATATCAGGTCCGATTGTGCGGATGCATTTGAAAGGAATTACATATTCAAAATCTCTTCCAAGCAGTCCGCATAATCTGGCGGGACCGGGGACAATGAGTGCCAGTATGCAGCCTGATGACGGGTCGAAATCAATATCAACCACAAAACCTAATATGCAGCAGTCGGTATCGTTTATTACGGTTTTTCCTTTAAGTTCACATAGACGCATTATAATACCTGATTAAGTGCTTATATTATTATATTACGCATATCAGCAAAGGTGTCTTTTCATATCACGCAAGGCACATTTTTCAAGGCGGCTTACCTGGGCCTGTGATATCCCAAGGTCTTTGGCAACTTCAGTTTGTGTAAGACAATCAAAGAAACGGAGTATTATTATCTGGCGTTCTCTTGGGGAAAGCCGATTAATAGCTTCTCGAAGCGCAATATTTCTTACCCAGCGGTCTTCAGTGTTTTTCTTGTCCTTTACCTGATCAATAACATACAGGGTGTCACCACCATCATTGAATACCGGTTCATATAATGATATTGAAGGTGTGACTGCTTCAAGGGCAATTACGATATCAGCTTTTGATATGCCTATTTCTTCTGCGATTTCTGTAATTGATGGTTCTTTAAGATTTTTCTTCATAAGTGTTTCACGGGTAGTTATTGCTTTATAGGCTGTATCTTTTAAGGAACGGCTGACTCTTATAGTGCTGTTATCACGCAGAAAACGCTTTATCTCTCCGATTATCATTGGAACAGCATATGTTGAAAACTGTACATTTAACGATATATCAAAATTGTCAATCGCTTTAATCATTCCTATACAGCCTATCTGAAACAGGTCATCAAGATTTTCACCACTCTGGCTGAAGCGTTGTACAATGCTTAATACAAGCCTTAAGTTTCCTTTTATAAATGTTTCTCTTGCCTGCGTATCTCCTGATTTTATCTTTACAAGCAGTTCTTTTGCCTGGGCGGGTTTAAGAAGAGGAAGGTCACTTGTATTGACTCCGCATATTTCAACTTTGTATCCAGCCATAATCCCTCCTTAAATAATAATTGGTTTTTCAATTTATCAACATTAAAAGGATTGACATTTTGGCTGGGCTTATTCATAATTAATTTATATATTTAATTTGGAGGTAGATAGCGTGAAGTGTCCATTTTGTGGTAAAGATAACACTAAGGTAATTGATTCAAGACCGACTGATGACAGCTCAATAAGAAGACGTCGTCAGTGTGACGAGTGTGGTAAGCGTTTTACCACATATGAAAAGATTGAATCTATGCCTCTTATTGTGATTAAGAAGGATAATAACAGAGAACCATATGACAGAGAGAAGATAACTGCGGGTATTGTCAGATCGTGCCATAAAAGGCCTGTATCTATCTCACAGATTAATAATATGGTTGATGAGATTGAGACGCAGATATTTAATATTGGAGAGAAAGAAATCTCAACTAAAACTATTGGTGAGATTGTAATGAGCAAGCTTAAGGCAGTTGATGAGGTTGCCTATGTAAGATTTGCATCTGTTTACAGAGAATTTAAGGATGTTGATTCATTTATGGAAGAGATTAAGAAAATCCTTAAATAATATATATCAGTAATTAAGAAAGGCAGCATTTTTGTTATGTTTAAGAGGTTTTATCCTGATATATATATTGATTCAGCTTACGACATAGATTATGAAGGACTGTATAATAAGGGCTACAGAGGTATTATATTTGATATTGATAATACTCTTGTGGAACATGGTGCACCGGTTACGAAGAAGTGCAGTGATTTATTTGACAGTTTAAGAGCGATAGGGTTTGATACATGCATTATATCGAATAACAAAGAACCGCGTGTAAAGCCGCTTGCTGATGCATGTGGTTCAAGATATGTAAGTAAGGCAGCAAAACCATCGCCGGTCAATTATATTAAGGCAATGGATATTATGGGAACAGACAGGAATAACACATTCTTTGTTGGTGACCAGCTTTTTACAGATGTGTGGGGCGCTAACAGGGCAGGTATTATGTCTGTGCTTGTAAAGCCTATTGATAAGCATGAAGAAATTCAGATAATTCTTAAGAGAAGACTGGAATGGATTGTATTATTTTTCTATAAAAGAAGAAAGCATTAATTGCTTAAAGGAGCTTAGATTATGGACATCAAAGGAACAACAAGAGTATGCGGACTTATTGGTAATCCGGTAGGACATTCTGTTTCACCGGCAATTCATAATAATCTTGCACGGCTGACAGGAAAAGATATGGTTTATACAACATTTAAAGTGGAAAAAGGAGATGTGGCATCTGCTGTAAGAGGTGCTTACAGTCTCAATATACTGGGACTTAATGTCACAGTTCCACACAAGTCAGAGGTTATTGATTCTCTTGTAGATATAGATCCGCTTGCCAAGGCTATAGGAGCTGTTAATACTCTTGTAAGGGTTGATGGAGGATTCAAAGGATACAACACTGATATTCTTGGACTTGCGAGAGAACTTGAAGATGAAGGAATTGAACTGGCTGATTCTAAGGTTATTATTCTGGGAGCAGGAGGCGCAGCAAGAGCTATTACTTTTCTTTGCTCAAGCAAGGGGGCAAAGAAAATTTATCTGTTGAACAGATCTGTAGATAAGGCACAGGATATAGCACATGCTGTAAATACACATTTTCACAATGAAAAAGTAATTCCTATGAATATTGCTGATTATGCGGATATTCCAGGAACTGATTATATTGTTATCCAGACAACAAGCGTTGGACTTCACCCGAATGATACTGCAGTTGTTATTGATGATGAAGCATTTTATAAAAAGGCGGCAGTTGGTGTTGATATCATATATAATCCGGGAGAGACTATGTTTATGAAGCTTATTAAGGCACAGGGGAAAAAGGCTTATAATGGACTTAAGATGCTTCTGTATCAGGGAGTAAGTGCTTACGAGCTCTGGAATGACTGTAAGATTACTAAGGAAGAGGCTGATGAGGTGTATAAGTGTCTTCAGAAGGAGCTTGGGATTAATGAATAGAAAGAATAATATTATCCTTATTGGTTTTATGGGAAGCGGTAAGACTACATTTGGCAGATGGATATCTACGTCCCATTCAATGAAGTTCATTGATACTGATGAGTACATAGAAAAAAAATACAATAAGCTTATTAAGGATATATTTAGAGAGTCGGGAGAAGAAGCTTTCAGAAATATGGAGACACAGGCAGTCAGAGAACTTGCTGATTCATGTGATAACTGTGTTATATCTGTTGGAGGAGGGCTGCCGGTAAGAGATATTAACCGCAGGCTTCTTAAAGAGCTTGGAATTGTCGTATATCTTAAGACCGAGGTTGATGAACTTGTAAAAAGACTGTCTAAGGACACAAGCAGACCGCTTCTTGCAGGAGGTAATTTAAGAGAAAAGATTGAAAGTCTTATGACCGCAAGGGAGGCGCTTTATAAGGACGCTGCTGATGTTATAGTTAAGACTGATGGAAGAAGATTTGAAGACATGTATGCTGATATAGTTTCAGCTGTTAATATAGGCATAATGGAGGATTGATATGAAGATACTTGTAATGAACGGACCTAACATTAATTTTCTTGGAATAAGAGAGAAAGGTATATATGGAGAGCAGAATTATGAAGCTCTTGTTTCAATGATTGAGAAGAAGGCAGAGGAGCTTGGAGTTGATGTTGAGGTGTTCCAGAGCAATCATGAAGGTGCTATAATTGATAAGATTCAGGAAGCATATTATAATGATGTTGATGGAATAGTTATTAATCCGGGAGCGTTTACTCATTACAGCTATGCAGTAAGAGATGCTCTTGCATCTGTGGCAGCAATTCCTAAGATAGAGGTTCATATATCTAATGTACATACAAGAGAAGAGTTCAGACACACATCAGTGACAGTTCCTGTGTGCAACGGACAGGTTGTTGGACTTGGACTTAAGGGATATTTATATGCCATGGAAGCAGTTGTTGACCTTGCTATGAAAAAGTAGTTGCCAAATGTTTATATTTATTATACAATATTAGAAGTCATTTGATTATTTAGGAGGTATACCAAAGAATGGTAGATGCAGGTAGTTTTAAGAACGGTATTACAATCAGTATGAGAACGGAATTTGGCAGGTAATCGAATTCCAGCATGTTAAGCCTGGTAAGGGATCACCTTTCGTTAGAGCTAAGTTAAAGAATATTATTTCTGGTGGTGTTATAGAGAATTCTTTCAGACCAACTGAGAAGTTTGATCTTGCACACATCGACAGATCAGAATATCAGTATTTATATGCTGATGGAGATCTTTACAACTTTATGAATACAGAGACATATGACCAGATCGCATTAAGTGCTGATCAGGTTGGTGATTCTCTTAAGTTCGTTAAAGAGAATGAGATGGTTAAGCTTTGTTCACATGATGGTAATGTATTTGCTATTGAGCCACCTATTTCAGTTGAGCTTGAAGTAACAGATACAGAGCCTGGTATCAAAGGTAACACAGCAACAGGTGCTACTAAGCCAGCTATCGTAGAGACAGGAGCTAAGATTATGGTTCCATTATTCGTTAATCAGGGCGATAAGATTAAGATTGATACTCGTACAGGTGAGTATACATCAAGAGCATAATTTTTATGTATTATTAAGGGCTGTCATGCATATGCATGACAGCCCTTTTTGCGCGAGTAGCGATGAGAATAGCTGCAGAATTTATAATCATGCTTGCATGAATTATAAATTGGGCGGATATTCGAGGAGCACCGCGACAATGCCAGACTTTAGTCTGGCATATGCGCTATTCGCGCGAGTAGCGATGAGAATAGTTCTAGAATTATCCCCTTGCCTGGAATGTTGTACAGACTGTATCGTCCTCTGTTACAGCCTTTATACCTGATATGTCTACATGGTCAGCATCACATTTTTTATTAGTGTTATATATGCAGTTGGTTGCTTCACATGAGATGGATAAAGAATCTTTAGGAAGATGGCACATATTAGTTGCACCTGGTTTCTGATGTTCATAGTCGCTGCAGCATGTTTCACCACATTGGCATGCCGAGCTTCCTTCTACACAGATTGAATTAAGACAGCACTGATTGTCACAGTTATGCATGCAAGATGCAGCATTACAGTTAAGATTACCCATAATATTTCTCCTTTCAAAAAACAAATATGACCGCTATTGTTTTTGAAACATAGCGGCCATATTATTGTACCCTTAATATTATTCTTTATTCAGAGGGCTATTTAATGAAAGAAAATGTAAAACGTTTTGTTCTGACATTGAAATATCTGAAAGAAACCTTAGCAATAATCTTATCCTTTGACACGAATGTGTTGGTCCAGTATCTTGAATCCTTGGAATTATTTCTGTTATCGCCAAGCATAAAATATGAATCAGCAGGTACAACATAGGTTAACTCTTCACCATCATTGTTCATTGGCTCCCGAAGATAATTCTCTTCAAGCTGTTCACCATTGACATATACATGTCCGTTGGAAATCTGAATGACATCACCAGGAATACCGATAACTCTTTTTACAAAATTCTGTGATTCATCATCAGGATATTTGAAGATTACAATATCACCACGTTCTGGTTCATGAAACAGATAAGCAAGTCTGAAACCTATTAGTCTGTCTCCGGTAAGAATGGTGTTTTCCATTGAACCAGACGGAACCTGAGCGTTTACAATTATAAATCTGGTAAAAAGAAATGCTACAATAACAGCAACGGCAAGGATTTTGATATAACTTAATATTTCCTGTCCAATAGTTTCCTGCTTTTCTTTATGATGATGTGGAGCAACAGGCTCATCGCTGTAACGAGGAATATCATAAATGTTATCATCATCATCTTCATCAAAAGAAAAATCATCATCTAAAAATTCGATACCATCATCGTATTTTGCTTTAGTATCATCGTCATAATTGTCATAGTTAAAATTAGTCATGTTATATATTTCCTTATTGTTATATAAGACAATGATAGTTTAAATGGCGTTATTTTGCAAGTAATTCCATGATTTTATTGCTTCTTGCAATAAATCCAGTCATCTGTTCAGGAGAGAGTGGTGCATGACTAAGCATAGCAAGGTCATAGAGCTGTTCGCATATAATCTTAGTATTTTCACCGTCTGCATGTTCTGCAACATATTTAACAAGGTCATTGTTAGCATTAAGTACAAGAGTCTGCCCCTCAGCACCAAACATATTAGGATCCATGCCTGCCATACCATACATCTTCATCATATCCTGCATACGTCTGCTTTCTTCTGAAAGAGTAATCATTGAAGATATAGATGCATCCTTTAATTTCTCTACACTAACAGTTAAATTCTCATTGCCAAGAGCATCCTTGAAAGTCTTAGAGAGCTTTTCAGTCATGTCCTTCAACTCGTCTTTAGAAGTCTCCTCCTTAAAGCTGTCTGAAAGATCTGCATCGATACGCTTGAACTTGAGATTCTCATTCTTAGATTCCATGTTGGTGATGAATGGCTGGTCAATGTTATGAGTAAGAATTACAGCATCAATTCCTTCGTTCTTAAACATGTTAATATACTGACTCTGTTCAATTTCATCTGTTACATAGAATACAGTGTTTTCGTGTTTCTCTTTATTCTCTTCGAGACATTCCTTAAGTGTTAAATATTTGCCGTCAAGGTTCTTGAATATGATGTAATCATTCATCTTCTCAGCAAATTTTTCATCCTTTAAGCAGCCGAATTTAATAAAAGGGTTGATGTCATCCCAGTATTTTTCATAGTTTTCTTTATCTGTTTTACACATTCCTGAAAGCTTGTCGGCAACCTTTTTAGTGATGTAATCAGATATCTTCTTAACAAATCCATCGTTCTGAAGTGCTGAACGTGATACATTAAGTGGAAGGTCTGGGCAATCAATAACACCTTTAAGAAGAAGTAAAAATTCTGGAATAACTTCTTTGATGTTATCTGCTACGAATACCTGATTGTTATAAAGCTTTATAGTACCTTCAATAGATTCATACTCTGTATTAATCTTAGGGAAGTAGAGAATACCCTTAAGATTGAATGGATAATCCATGTTAAGGTGAATCCAGAATAATGGTTCTTTATAATCGTGGAATACCTTGCGGTAGAATTCCTTGTAATCTTCATCTGAACATTCATTAGGATGCTTTGTCCAGAGTGGATGGATATCGTTGATTGCAACTGGTCTTTTTACAATCTTAGCCATCTTTTTAGCTGGAACTTTCTCAACAGTTTCCTTAGTTCCATCTTCTTTCTCAACTTCTTCTGTAACAGCGTCCTTTATAAATGTATCAAGAACTGTATCTTTTTCTGTAACTTCTTCCTCAGGAATCTCCTCAGTCTGTTCACCCGCATCTTCGTTAGTTACAAAGATTGGAACCGGCATGAAAGAGCAGTACTTATCAAGAACTTCTTTAGCCTTATATTCGTTGGCAAATTCATAGCTGTCCTCATTGAGGTAAAGAGTAATCTCAGTACCAGGAGTTGTTTTGGTTCCCTCACTTATATCATATTCAGTTCCTCCGTCACATGACCAGTGAACTGATTCTGCTCCGTCCTTAAATGAAAGAGTATCAATAGTAACTTGGTCAGCAACCATAAATGCTGAGTAGAAACCTAAACCAAAATGTCCGATAATCTGGTCATCGTTAGCCTTATCCTTATACTTCTCAAGGAATGCTTCAGCACCTGAAAAAGCAATCTGGTTGATATACTCATCAACCTCTTCCTTAGTCATACCGATACCGTTATCAATGATCTTGATTGTCTTATCTTTTGCAGAAAGCTTAATTTCAACCTTATATTCAATATCATCAGGAGCTTCATACTCTCCAATCATTGAAAGCTTCTTGAGCTTAGTGATAGCATCACATGCATTAGAAACTAACTCTCTATAGAAGATATCATGGTCAGAATACATCCATTTCTTGATGATAGGGAAAATATTCTGACTGTTAATAGATAAATTACCATGTTCTTTTGACATAATATTTCACTCTCCAATCTGTATAGTATTAAACTAAATGTTAATTTAATACACAAGAAAACATAAGTCAAGCAAAAATTAGCACTCCTTAAACAAGAGTGCTAACAAAAAACCGCCTGTGCGTGTAAACAGGCGGTTTTGCAACATTTATTAAATAATTCTAAATTATTCCTCATAGGAAATATCAGCATCTGACAGGAAGTTAATAATATATCGTTCAAATGCTTCATCAAGTGAACGGTCGAGAGTGAAAGTACTAAGCGAAGATGCTGTTGTCATGGTTACTGAACCATCCTGATAGCGTACATTAAGAAATAACCCGTTGACACAGTCGGGGTCAAAGTTAAGGTCAGTATCAAGTATCAGCTTTGCAACAACTGCTTCAGGCAGTACAAATGTTATCTTTAAAAGTTCAGGAACTTTCCTGCCCTTAATTATGCTGAATGCGAAAGGCTTAATGTTCTTCCATGATATATATCTTGTAGAAGGCATGGAATTAAGCTCATCTTCATTATAAAAGTCAGTGTTGAGCTTTCCATCTATTGTATAACTGCAGCCTGTGCATATATAGGCTTCTGAAAGACACATACCATCAAATGTATCGCTTATCAGAAGTTTATTCATAAATTGCTTTAAATCCTTAATTGTAAGAGAGAGCATAAATCCTCCTTGTTTTGCGAAGCAAAATGCGACTGCTCTTGCAGGAGCAGAGGATTTAGCCTCCTTGTTTTGCGAAGCAAAACTGTCATTGTGATATATTGTTTCTAAGTATTCTACTCTATAAACAAAATTTTTTAAAGTGCAAAATATAAAATAATAATAAAAATTCGTATTTTGCAGCTACAGTGTGATATTATATGAGAAAAATGAGCAATAATATTACATGACAGATATGGGGTATACATATGGACGTTGAATATAAAGGAAAAGATACTATAATACATAATCTGAAAGATTTTGATCTGGGACAGACGATGGAGTGCGGACAGTGCTTTCATTTTCAGAAAATTGATGATGATGAATATGGAATGTCAGCATATGGAAAATTTCTGCATGCAGCCCAGAAGGATGATAAGATGTATTTATTTGACACAACAAAAGAAGAATTTGAAAAAATATGGTGTCATTATTTCGATTTGGATAGAGATTATGGGGAAATAAAGTCATTTTTGTTGAAAGAAGATGAAAAATTGCGTGAGGCTGTGGAAAAGATGTGGGGTGTAAGAATTCTTAATCAGGAATTTTTTGAGACATTGATTTCATTTATAATTTCGCAGAATAAGCAGATTCCGCATATCAAACAGATCGTTGCAAGAATTTCACACGATTACGGCAAATATCAGGGAAGTGTTGGCGGGATTGATTTCTATGGCTTTCCGACGCCACAGCAGTTGTCACAAGCAGATATAGATGCATTGAGAGAGTGCAAAACGGGATTTCGTGCTCCATATATTTATAATGCGGTTGAATTTGTGAATAATGAAATAATAAAAGAAGAGAATTTAAGAAAATGTGGTGTGGATGAATGTCGTGAACAGCTTATGAAAATAAAAGGTGTGGGAATGAAGGTTGCTAACTGTGTGAGCCTTTTTGGATTAGGTTACAGGGAAGCATTCCCGGTTGACGTTTGGATAAAGAGGATTATGCAGAGTCTTTATTTTGATGGAGAGGAACATTCCAACGCGGAAATAGAATCATACGGCGTGGAGCATTTCGGAAAATATGGCGGCTATGCACAGCAGTATCTATTTTATTATGGAAAATCAGAAAAAATAGGATTGAAAAATAAGACAAATTAGTTCCTTATGGAATAGCAGAAAAAATATTAAAAAATTATAATGAAATCATTAAATAAATAATATATTTAAAATAGCTGTTGACAAACAAAAAGGGTAGTGATATTTTAATGTTATCGTAATTAGCACTCAAAAATAATGAGTGCTAACAGAATAAGAGCTGCCAGCATGGAAAGAATCAATGACAGCAGAATGGAGGAATATTAATTATGAAGTTAGTACCATTGGGCGACAGAGTCGTAATTAAAGCATTAGTTGCAGAAGAAACAACAAAGTCAGGCATTGTTTTACCTGGTCAGGCAAAGGAAAAACCACAGCAGGCAGAGGTAGTTGCAGTAGGACCTGGTGGAATGGTAGACGGCAAAGAAGTAACCATGCAGGTGAAAGTCGGAGATAAAGTTATCTATTCAAAATATGCAGGAAATGAAGTAAAACTGGAAGACGAAGAATATATCATCGTAAAACAGAATGATATTCTGGCAGTTGTTGAATAACAGGATAGATTAAATCAAGAATTAACTGGAGGTTGATTGATATGGCAAAGGAAATTAAATACGGTTCAGAAGCAAGAACAGCACTGGCAGCAGGTGTTGATAAACTGGCAAATACAGTAAAAGTAACACTTGGACCGAAAGGAAGAAACGTTGTTCTGGATAAACAGTATGGTGCTCCGCTCATTACAAACGACGGTGTTACCATTGCAAAGGAGATCGAGCTGGAAGATGCATTCGAGAACATGGGTGCACAGCTGGTAAAAGAAGTTGCTACCAAGACCAATGATGTAGCAGGTGATGGTACCACAACTGCTACCGTTCTGGCTCAGGCAATGATCCAGGCAGGTATGAAAAATCTGGCAGCAGGTGCAAACCCGATCATCCTGCGTAAAGGTATGAAAAAAGCAACACAGGCAGCTGTGGATGCTATCGCAGCTATGAGCAGCAAAGTAAACGGCAAACATCAGATGGCAAGAGTAGCAGCTATTTCCGCAGGTGATGATGAAGTCGGAAATATGGTAGCAGATGCCATGGAAAAAGTTTCTAATGATGGTGTTATCACGATTGAAGAGTCCAAGACCATGAAAACAGAACTGGATCTGGTAGAAGGTATGCAGTTTGACCGCGGCTATATTTCCGCATACATGGCAACCGATATGGAAAAAATGGAAGCTGTCTTGGATGATCCGTACATCCTGATCACAGACAAAAAGATTTCCAATATCCAGGAGATTCTGCCGCTGCTGGAGCAGATTGTACAGTCCGGTAAGAAACTGCTGATCATCGCAGAGGATATCGAAGGAGAAGCTCTGACGACTCTGATTCTGAACAAACTGCGTGGTACTTTCCAGGTAGTCGGTGTAAAAGCTCCAGGTTATGGTGACAGAAGAAAAGAAATGCTCAAAGATATCGCAATCCTGACCGGCGGTGAAGTCATTTCCGAAGAACTGGGACTGGAACTGAAAGATACACAGATCAGCCAGCTTGGACGTGCAAAATCTGTCAAAGTGAAAAAAGAGAATACCGTTATCGTTGACGGAATGGGCGATAAGAAAGAAATCGAAAACAGAATCGCACAGATCAAAGCTACGATCGAAGTTACAACTTCTGAATTTGATAAAGAAAAACTGCAGGAGAGACTTGCGAAACTGGCAGGCGGCGTAGCAGTGATCCGTGTCGGTGCAGCTACCGAAACAGAGATGAAAGAAGCAAAACTTCGTATGGAAGATGCTTTAAATGCAACAAGAGCAGCAGTAGAAGAAGGTATCATCGCAGGCGGCGGTTCTGCATATATCCATGCAACCAAAGCTGTTGCAGAGTTAGCTGACACCTTAGAGGGTGATGAGAAGACCGGTGCAAAGGTTATCTTAAAAGCTCTCGAAGCTCCGTTATACTACATTTCTGCAAACGCAGGTCTTGAGGGTGCTGTTATCATCAACAAAGTAAAAGAGTCCAAAGACGGTATCGGATTCAACGCAGCAACCGAAGAATATGTAGATATGGTTGAGAATGGTATCCTTGACCCGGTTAAAGTTACAAGAACAGCATTACAGAACGCAACATCTGTTGCATCTACACTGCTTACAACAGAGTCTGTTGTTGCAAACATCAAAGAAGATGTTCCGGCAGTTCCAGCAGGTAACCCGGGCATGGGAATGATGTAATTACAGGGGAAAAAAGAATCGATGGTATGGATTCGACAGGAATCTATGGTCATGAAAAAACGGCAGATCGTACGGTCTGTCGTTTTTTATGTCCCAAAATAATAAAATGCACGCTCCGCGAACATTCTATTATCATGAATAAAAGGAAGCTTTGGGGTTGTCCCAAAACTTCCCTGCTAATACTTAATGAATACTTAACGGAGCAGACATGCAAGCAGTCTGTCGTTGTCCTCCGGATTCATGATGCAAAGCCGGATGTACTTGTTGTCTAAAAATGGAAAGGTGGAGCAGTCGCGGATCATCATTTTCTCGCGAATTGCGCGGTCAAAGAGATCCTGTGAAGTGAGATCATCTTTTAAAATGCGTATCAGCATGAAATTGCCGCTCGGTTCATACACTTTAAAATCAGGACTTTTCTGGAATGTCCGGTAGATCCTTGCTCGCTCGGAAGAAATCAGATCTTTGGTGGCTTTGATATATGCAGTGTCACGGAACATCGTCTCTCCGGCAACGACAGCAAGGGAGTTGATCGTCCACGGATTTTTCCTGGTATTGATTGATTTGATCAGGTCACGGTTGCCTGTGATCGCATAGCCGAGACGAAGACCCGGTGCTGCAAAAAACTTTGAGGTGCCGCGCAGGATAACGATGTTGTTATAATAGTTTGTCAGCGGCACGGCTGAGATTTCAGCCATATTATCAGCAAATTCCACATAAGTTTCATCCACCATAACGTAAATGTCATGTTCCTTGCAGGCATCTAAGATATGGCGCATTTCCGTTCTGGTGATGCAGGATGAAGTAGGGTTGTTCGGGTTGCAGATGACGATCAGGTCAATACTTTCATTTAAATGGGAGATAAAATCGTCGACATCTAAGCGGAAGTTGTCCTTTTCACGGAGCGGATAGTAGAGTGTTGTGCCTCCGCCGAGTGAAATCTCTCTCTCATATTCGGAATAAGTAGGTCCGATGACCATCGCTTTTTTCGGGTGCTCGATCTGTATAAAAAGAGAGATCAGTTCCGTGGAACCATTTCCTACGATGACGTTTTCGTATTCGGTGCCGCAGTATTCTGCAATGCATTTGCGCAGGGAGGTATATTCCCTGTCAGGGTATGTCGTGATCACATCGATCTGCTCGGAGAGAGCGGTCCGAAGAAGCGGTGATACGCCAAGCGGATTGACATTTGCGGAAAAACTGACGATCTCTTCTTTTTTGATGCCGTAAATCTGTTCTATTTTTTCTAAATCACTTCCGTGAAAATGGTCTTTGTGTTTTATCATTGCGAACTCCTCCAAATTGGTTTATAATCTATTATAATGATTGTCATTGAAAAAGCAAGCAATTAAGAGAGAAAAAGCAGGTGTCGATTTGCGAAGACGGATACAACAACTGGCAAGGGGAAAATTCGAACACTTAAAGCCGTCTCTTTCAATTTCTGTGGATAAGATTGACATCACAGCAATGGAAGGTAATGATATTTCGGGGGATTTCGTGATCACAAGCACAAATCATGTGCCGATGCGTGGAATCGTATATTCTTCCAATCCGAGGATGGAATGTCTGACACCGCAGTTTGAAGGGGAAGAAATAAGGATTCGTTACCAATTTCATAGTTATGGTCTGATCGAAGGTGATATTCAAAAAGGAGAGTTCTGTATCGTAGTAGAACAGGGTGAATATAACCTTTCTTTTGTTGTGTCTGTTTCAAAACTGTATGCAGAATCCTCGGTTGGCAAAGTGAAAAATTTATCCGATTTTGCCAGATTATCAGAAAACGACTTTGACGAGGCATTTCATCTGTTTTATTCGGGCAAGTTTAAAAACATATTTCATCCGGATGAAAAAAGGGAGATGCTTTTATATGAGGGTTTGTCGAAAGGAACACCATCCGGACAGAAAGTGGAGGAGTTTTTGATCGGAATCCACAAAAAGAAGCGGACTGTGGTTTCATTGGAAGAAAGCAGTGCCATATTTTACCAGGTGCATGAAAACAGACTTGAAACTTTTCAGGTGAACAGAAACCGGCATGGATATCTTGAAATCAGAGTCCATTCGGATGCAGAATTTCTGGTTTTAAAGAAACCACGGGTCACCGATGAGATGTTTGTGGGAAGTATCTGTGATGTGGAATATTATATTGTGGCAGAAAAAATGCATGCGGGAAGGAATTTTGGAAAGATCCGTCTGGAGATACCGGGACAGAAACCATTGATCTATACGGTGTGTGCCACGACTAAGCAGGAAAATAAAACGAAGGATGAACCTGTTTTTTTTGATATCCAGAAATCACGCATAAAATTAATGCAGCTTTATCTGGAATACCGCCTGAAACGGATTGTGACCGGAGTATGGGCAAACCAGTCGGGGGTTATTTTGGATCATCTTTCCGTTTTGTGTGAGAATGAAAAGATTTATGGACTGATGAAGGCACAGACGCTGATCATCAACCGCCAGAGACAGGAGGCATCCTGGATATTAGATGATTTTAAACGGACGTGTGAGGATCATGAAAGTCCGGAATGGGGGTATTATCTTTATCTGTGCACATTGATGGAGCGGGAGCCGTCCTATGTGGATCGTCTGACGACGGAAGTGGAACAGATTTTTAAACTGCATCCGGATAATTCGATGTTGTTCTGGGTGCTGTTATTTTTAAAAGAAGAGTATTATCAGAAGCCGGCAGAAAGGTTAGAAGCAATTCGTGACTGGATGCGTTATGATAACAGCCCGTATTTTTATCTGGAGGCATATTATCTGATCTGGCAGGATCCATATTTACTGGCGAGACTTGGATCATTTGAGGTTCGCATATTATACTGGACTGCAAGATGGGGCATTATGACACGGGATATAGCAATACAGGTGGCCGGGCTTATTTCAGAAAAAAAAGAATATCATCCGTTTTTATACCATATTTTAGAGGCGTGTTATGAGGTGAAACCGGATGATGAAATGCTGACGGCGGTGTTAGGATATCTGATCCGCAGCCAGTGCTTTGGTGCAAAGTATCATCACTGGTATGAACTTGGAATTGAACGTGAGATCCGCATCACGAGCCTGTATGAAGCGTATCTTTTATCACTGGATGGAAGAAAATTAGAACGTGTACCAAAGATGCTTCAGCTGTATTTTCAGTATGACAGTGGATTGTCCTGGCAGCAGAAAGCGGTTTTATTTGTCAATATTATTGCGGCAAAAAAGGTGCAGCCTGAGGTATATCAGAAATATCTGCCGATCATGGAACGGTTTGCGATGGAGCAGATGGAGGCTGGTCATATCGATGATAATCTGGCCGTGATATATGATGAAATGTTTGAACAGGGGATTATAAATAGTGATATTGCGCATTGGGCAGCTGAAATTCTTTTTACGCACAAGATGATCTGTACGGATCCACAGGCAGCAAAGATAGAAGTTTATGAATATGCATGCAGCCCAGCATGCAATCATGTGAATAACAGGGAATCCATGATCCGGAACGGGGCTGCATACTTTACTGTATATACAAAGGATTACTGCCTGATCATGGAGGACATTTATGGTAATCGTTTCTGTGAGGAAATCGGTTGTTGTGAAGAGCCGCTGATGGATATTGACCATTGTGTGAAAAAGTGTACAGAACTTGCACAGGGAGAATTATCCTATATTCTATATTCCATGCAGCAAAAAGTTGCGGATGGAGTGGATGATTCAGATTTTCCGGGTGTGTGGACTGTTTTAAAAGCACCGCAGGTGAGTGACCGCTATAAAAGGGAAATTGCCGAACAGATCATATCATTTTACCGGAAAAGAAAGTATGAGGCGGGCTGCCTGACCGGTCTGGATCATAAATTGTTATCTGCAGCTGCGCGCCGTATGCTGATGCAGTACCTGACGGAAGAACATTTGTATGAAACTGCGTATCGCATGGCAGAAGAGTGTGGGTATGAGCACATGGATACGGCTGCATGCGTTTCTCTGTGCAGTTATGCGATTCATACAGCAGGGTTTGAGGAAGATGATTTCCTTCTTGGGTTTGCAGAGC